>OOBJ01001009.1_pt1 | contig 18830 bp, 10 predicted proteins | sample 1671331 | NCBI WGS metagenome assembly OOBJ01 (sample SAMN06348145, study PRJEB24527) | human gut metagenome | biome: human gut; feature: ankylosing spondylitis patient; material: feces | host: Homo sapiens | place: China | collected 2015-10 | reverse complement strand
CATTGGTAGCAGCTTGGATAAAAGAATAGTCGTAACCGATCTCTTTCGCTCCGGGATAAACCAGCTTGTTCCAGTCTACCGCCCCGTCACCTAATCCCAAATGCCATTTGCCGACCGAGCCGGTGACATAGCCCGCTTGCTTCATCACCTTTGGCAAGGTAACCTGTTGAGTATTGATAATCAGAGCCGCATTGCCGGGAAGTATTTTGGCTTCCCTATTTGTCCAAGGATATAATCCGGTAAGCAAGGAATACCGGCTGGGGGTAGAAGTAGCCGCCGTACAATAACCTTGCGTAAAGCGTATGCCTTCATTTGCGATACGATCCATTCCCGGAGTCTGTATGCGATGAGCCCCGTAACAGCTTAGATCACCATACCCGAGATCATCAGCTACGATGATCACCACGTTAGGTTGCCGGGGAGCTGATTGAGCTATTAAAGTTGTTGGCAAGGAAAACCCTGCCAACACACTCATTATACAATACTTATTCATCGCTTATTACGGATTCTGAGTTAATGTACCCGGATAAGCGTTAATCTCAGACTGCGGAATATACTGGATAGCCAACGGGCTGGTAGCAGGATATTCAGGCACGCCGTCATGGAATCCCGGGTAATGACGTTTCATCGTATCGCCTACACGATATACATCAAAACCACGGTCAGCCTCGTAAGCTAATTCCAACTGACGTTCTTTCATGATAAGCTCATGAGCGTTTGTCGCATCCAAAGATTTATATCCGGCGTTAGGTAAGGAACGGGTACGAACGGTATTCAAATCGGCTAATGCTTTTGTATAGTTTCCTAATTTAGCGCTAGCCTCGGCGCGAATCAGGTATAGCTCACCTAAGCGAGAGATAACCGGAGAATAAAGGTGAGGATAGCCATCTTGCTTAGAGCACTTATAGCTATAGAATTTCGGGTTACCTTGACTTTCCAACATAAAGTAGTCATAATCTCCCTCATACGTTTCTCCCTTATAGCTAATAGAATAACGCTTATTGTCCACATCTACCGGAGTTAATGTATATTCTTCACCATCTACCGTAGCGATTAACTTACCTCCTACTTCCTTGGTCTCACCTTGACGATATACGTAACCGGAAATCTTGCCGTCCGTATATAAGTTAGCTACAAAACGGAAAGCGGGGATCTGATTTCCATTGGCGTCTTCCTTATATTGCGGATGGATAAACGCCTCACGTGCATCGGTTCCTTTTCCTGTCTCATGCAACAAATCCATATACTTAGCGCTGGCGTAAACCTCACCCCAGCCTTGACCATCGATCTCAGCGTACATACTTCCTAGCGGATCACCCCAATCTTCCCAGTCTGAGGCTATAAACTTCACGGCGAAAATAGTCTCTGTCTGTGAAGCGGCATCCGGAGCGAACTCATTATAACGCATAAAGTTAGCACGGTCCAACATAGAGAACTGGCCACTCTCGATTACCGTATTCGCATAATCATAAGATAATTGGGCATATTCCTTATTCGGATTCTCAAACGTGCCACTCATATACATATAGACCTTCGCCAATAAAGCTTGAGCCGCATATTTTGAGGCATAAGCGGTAGATTTAAACGTTGTCATCAGCTCTTCCGCCTTTTTCAAGTCAGACAGAGCTTGATCATACGTATCCTTCACGGACGAACGATCCGGAAGATCCAGATTATCCATATCCTCAGGCATACCGTTTACGATCGGCAAGCCCAGATTCTTCTCCGGTTCCTGATAATAAGGACGGCCAAACACACGGCAAAGATAGAAGTACATCATGCCGCGCATATAATAAGCCTCGCCCAACTTCTGATCCAACTCAGCAGACTCGCCCTCATTAATCATCTTCATCAAAGAACTAGTCTGTGAGATGATATTATAGGCACTGTTCCAAACCGTAGTAAGACCACCATTATTTACCGTATGCTGATAGGTAAAATAAGTACCGAACGGATTGGTTGTCGGTTTATCCTTACAAACGTTATCCCCCGGGAACTCACCACAATAATGCAAGTGTTCGGATGCCTTTTTCAGTTTTGCGTAACAACCGTTTAGCAAAACATCCACCGCGGCATCTTTGTCCTCCATGATCTTGTCTTCCGTGTACTTATCGTAAGGTAGACGTTCGATATCACAGCTTGTTATGAACGTGGCCGCTGCCGCAAGAGCCACTATAGCGATTTTTTTCATTATGATTCCTTTAATTAAAATGTAACATTTAGACCAAACATGAATTTACGAGCTTGTGGGTACGGAGAGATCGCCACACCAACCGAGCCTGCCTTGTATTTATTGCCAACCTCAGCCGGAAGTTCCGGGTCAACTCCGGAGAAACCGGAAAGGACAAACAAGTTCTCACCCGAGAAAGAAAGACGGATATTGTCTACATACTGAATCTTCCAAGGTAATGTATAGCCTAACGTCAAGCTACGCAAGCGTAAGTAGCTAGCGTCCTCCAGATAACGGGAAGATCCCTTGCTGGATTGGCTCTTATTGCCATATTCCGCCTTGGGGTGGGTAGCGATATCGCCCGGTTTTTCCCAACGATTCCAACCTTCCTTCAAATTCATCTGGTTATAATTTACATAAGCGCCGTCACTATCATACATCGAACGGTCGTAATTATAAATATCACCTCCTACGGAATAACCGAAGACAGCGGAGAGATCAATGTTTTTCCAAGATAAGTCAGTAGAGAAACCTCCGTAGAAATCGGGGCTCAACTTACCTATTATAGTCTGGTGCTTAGATGCGTCACTATAATTCGAGGTCGTTACACGTTCCCCATTCTCATTCGTGGTATACCATAACGGAGAACCTGTCTCCGGATCTACGCCTGCCCATTCGGTACCATACCAAGTATCCACGTCTTGTCCCGGAGTCAATATCTTATCCATCGAAATGGCATAACTTGAACCGGCGTTAGAAGTGATGATCTCGCTCTTGCCACCATATAACTCAGTGATCTTATTACGGTTCAGGCCTAAGTTAGCAGCGACGCTCCAACTCCAATCGCCCCCTTTCAAGATGTCCACGTTCATCGAGACCTCGAAACCATTATTCTTGACGGCACCCACATTACGATAGATACCAACAATACCCGTTACACCAGGCAGAGGCACTTTGTAAAGCAAATCGGTTGTTTTCTTATTATAATAATCCAAGTTGATAGTCAAACGATCAAACAAGATAGCGTCGATACCTACACCTGCCGTATAAGTCTTCTCCCAAGTCAGGTTCTTGTTTTCCTTCTGTTCGATCACCGCACCCGGATCACCATTATATCCAGTAGACATGGCGTACACCGTATATTGGGAATATAATTCGGTCGGACGGTTACCTACGGAACCATAACTCGCACGCAACTTCAACTGTTGCACCCAATCCTTAGCCTTGAAGAATTCCTCCTGATGGATATTCCAACCACCGCTGACGGAGAAGAAATTACCATATTTAGCGTCCGTACCAAAGTTAGAGGCACCATCCCGACGGAATGAGAAAGACAACAAATAACGATTATCATACGCATAGTTGGCATTGAACAAATAAGATTGTACAGCCCATTCCTTTTGCTCTCCCTTTATCGTCTTAGGAGTAGTAGCGACATCGGCCACAGAGAAGCCCGGAGCGAAACTAGCCGCTGTCTGGTCTTTAATCTCCTGCGTGAAAGTATTCCACTCGTAAGCTAGGATCGCATTGATAGAGTGCTTGTCGAATACCTTGTTAAAACGAAGCAACTGGTTGCTATATACCCTATAAGAAGCGGTGGTCTTATCTTGCAATAATCCATTATCAGCCTCTCCCTTTTTAGAACGGGGATCCTGATAGCTCTTAAAAAGGATACTATTATATTTATAGTTATTTACAGATGCGAAAGTCAACCAATCGGTAAACTTGATATCAAAGTCAAAGTTACCCATAAACTCGTAGGAAGTCTTCTTCTCATAATTCCATTGTAGATCATACAAGTAGTTGGTAGCGTCGCTATTGATCCAAGTAGTAGGTCTGTATTGCTGGATCAGATCACCATTCTCGTCATAAGGAGAGTCCCAAGGAAAGTTAACGTACATGATAGCGCCTAGATCTTGCTGCTGGTCCATCACGTCGCTACGGGTAGCCCATACTTTAGGTTTGATAGTCAACCAATCCGTCGCTTGGTAATCCACATTGAAACGTAAGTTATAACGTTTGTAGTCATATCCTTTCACGGCACCATCCTCATTATAGTAACCAACGGATGTATACGTCTTGATCTTCTCTGAGCCACCGGAAACTGATACGTTATAGTCTTGAGCGAAGCCCAGATGCGTACCCTCTTTCCACCAGTCGAAGTTACGGTTGCGCAAATCCTCCGTAAAATAACTCGGAAGGGCGTCTTGATTTGCGAAAGATTTATAATAATCATATAATTCCTCGCCGTTCATCATATTCATGTTTCCACGGTGCAACTGGTTCACACCCATCTTTACGGAAGCGTTAATCGTAGCTTTTCCGATCTTACCTTTCTTCGTAGTCACCACGATAACACCGTTCGCTCCTTGAGAACCATAGATAGCGGTTGAAGCGGCATCCTTCAAGATAGACATAGACTCGATATCAGCCGGGTTCAAGCTACCCGCTTCCGTACCGACGATTACGCCATCCACGATCCAAAGAGGGTCCGTGCTACCGTTTACCGTAGACTTACCACGGATCACCACCTTACCGGCAGCGCCCGGCTGACCACCACCCGAAGTAACCTGTACGCCCGGAGCCTTACCAGACAATAAGTTCTCGACCGTAGGGCTAGTGGCATCCAACAATTTCTCGTTGCTCACCACCTGCATGGCACCCGTCAAGCTTTCCTTTTTTTGCACACCGTAACCAACAACAACCACCTCCTCAAGGTTCTGAGTGTCTTCCTTGATACGGATAGTCATCGGAGCGCTAGTCGCCTTAACCTCGTGGTTCACATAACCGATGTAAGAAACGACTAAAGTAGCTCCGGCCGGAGCTTCCAAACTAAACTTTCCATCGAAATCGGTACTGGTACCGTTCGTAGTGCCTTTCACAAGCACGTTCGCGCCGATTACCGGCTCACCCGTCACCGCGTCAACAATGGTACCTGAAATCGTAATCGTCTGCTGCGCCACCATTCTCTCCGTGTTTCTCAATTCATTTGGATTAGAAGATGACTTGTAAACAACAATCCTATTGTTGTTTACAACAAAATCAGCATGCTGATTTTTCAGCGCCGTCGTCAAAATCTCCTCGACCGAACGGTTCGACATGTCGATTGAGATACGCTCATTCAGATTGATGTCATTGTTACGGATAAGGAACGTGTAATTAAATTTTTCCTCAATCAAATCGAAAAGTTCTTTTAATGTCGTACTTTCCATTTGAACAGACATCATTTGTGTCTGAAGTTCGGACGCTGAAACCGTACCGGGAATAAACGGCAGTCCCGCAAGCATACATGCGGCTACCATCATCTTTCCGGTCTTCTTGAAATAGTTCATTTCCATTAAAGTTAGATTTAATAAATAATTTTCTCGTTTATACTATTTTCCACACTTACACCTTAGGATTAAGGTTTGTATTTTTATTTATCTTTTATAATAATCTCATCTCCCGAACGAGTCCACACATATTTGTGATCCACGTCCACCTCACGAAGGATCTTATCCAACGAATAATCTTTCGTAAAGCTACCGGAGAAGATTTCCTTTCTCAAAGGATCGCTCTCGACGCGAATACGTACGTTGAACTTACGTTCCAAATCCTTGGCGATACTCATGAAAGGTTGCTCGGAGAATTTCAGGCTACCGTCCATCCAAGAGAGAGCATCCTTGGCATCCACCTCACTGACTCTTACCTTATTGGTCTGCTTATTAAAGCTTAGTTTCCGGTTTGGAGTCAAGGTCACATCGCCCGCATGGGCAACCTCATCCCGCAAGCTCACGTTTACTTTTCCCGACACCAGAGTGACATCGGTCGTTTCATCCATTCCGTAAGCCTTTACGTTAAAGCTAGTTCCTAGAACCTTGATATCCAATCTCTTTGATTTTACGATAAAAGGCTTAAGGGAATCCCGGGTAATCTCGAAGTAAGCCTCACCATCCAATTGTACGCTACGTCCGTTCGTATTGAAATCACTGCCATATCTCAACGTGGAACCTGCGTTGACCCAAACCACGGATTGATCCGGCAAAACGACTTTCGTTTGGGCTCCCATAGGAGTTGTCGTCTCAAAATAAGCCAAGGCGGCAGATTTCGGCTGATTATGTCTCGTACCTATATAATAAGAGGCAGTTCCCACCGATACCACGATCAAGACCGAGGCGGCAACTTTTCCTAAAAACCGAAAATTTAGCCAATGATTCTTTTCAGAAGGAATAGCGGGATCGATAAGTGCCCCGAAATGTTTTTGGAAATCGGCTTTCATATCAGAGGCAAACAAAGGTACATGCGCCGTCGCCCAACAATCTGCCATCTCGGAAAGGCACTGTTTATGAGCGTCATCCGTTTCCAACCATTGTAGTAATTCATTTCGCCCCTCCTCGGATATATCTCCCATGAGGTAGCTATAAATTAAATCTTCTATGTGTTTATTCTCTATTTCCATGATATTAACAAAGGAGCCGGTTTTCAACCCGGTTTCTATTATATACACCTGTTTTAGAGATTCCGTTTAAGGAGATTCCAATTATTTTTCGAAAAAATTAAATATAAGTAAGAAAAGAGGGTAAAGATCGCCTAAAAGTTCACGCAACTTCGCCAAACCGATCTTGATCTGTACTCGTACCGTACTGGAACTGATATGATTTGTTATCGCTATTTCCTCATAGGTCTTGTTATGGTAAAGATATTGCACGAAGATATCCCGGCATTTAGCGGGCAAGGAATCCACGGCACGATAGATTTTCTCCTCGAATTCCTTATTCTCCAGATAAGCCAACGGATGGGGGTCCGCGTCGATTTGCAACTCTTGTATCGACAATAAGCTTTCTTGTACATCTGATAAAGGGACTTCTTGCTGACGTTTATCTCTTAAATAATTCAGGCAATAATTACGTACCGAGCGAATTAAATAAGCGTTTACCGGATGTATTAACGCCGAATGGTGATTCCATACATTCATAAAAACATCATTAACGATCTCACGTGCCGCCTCCGAATTATAGACATATTTAGTCGCTACGGCGCACAAGTACACGTAGAAGGTCGTATATAATTGTTCAAATGCTTTGGCATCGCCATTATTGATCCGAGATATTATGTCCTCCTTTACAATCAGCACAAACGTCAACCCTTAAGTTTCACTCACAATTGAATCACAAAAATAATGAAATATTCCAGAGATTACCTCATTTTAAAAGAAAGTATAGGGTAATAGCGCCAAACAGCTCGCTAAAGCGGACTGTTTGGATACTTAGGTGACGAACCGGATGCCATACGGGTGGCATAGCTGTGCCATCCTTGTGGCACGCCCTTGCCATCCTTGTGGCACTGCTATGCCACCGGCGTGGCACGACTGTGCCAATGCTATGGAAAGGACTGACACTATACGTCGTTACAATACAACAACTTAGATTACTTAGAAGAATTGGCGGCACGCTTCTTGTTACGCCAGTAACTACCGTCACGTTTGCTTCCGAACATATTACGGCGTTTCGACTCTTGCTTGATCGCTTCTTTCTTCTCGGCTACGGCGGCTTTCACCTCCTTGGTCTCATACATATGACCACCGGCTATGGGGACTTCCTTGCCGATCAGTTTCTGGATATCTTTCAACAAAGGTACCTCCTCGGCGTCGCAGAAAGAGAACGCCACACCTTCACGGCCCGCACGACCCGTACGCCCGATCCGATGTACATAAGTCTCGGGTACGTTAGGAAGCTCATAGTTAATGACGTGCGTCAGATGATCCACGTCGATTCCACGGGCGGCGATATCCGTAGCGATCAGCACACGGGTCGTATGATCCTTGAAATTCGTCAAGGCACGCTGACGGGCAGTCTGGCTCTTGTTGCCATGGATCGCCTCCGCCCCTATCTCCGCTTTCGACAAGACACGGGCCACCTTGTCCGCCCCGTGTTTCGTACGGGTAAAGATCAATACGGATTCCAGTTCCGGGTTCTCCAACAAGCTTTTCAGCAAGTTGATCTTCTCGGCCTTCTCGACGAAATAAACGGATTGGTCGATCGCGTCCACGGTCGATGAGGCCGGGGTTACTTCCACCTTTTGCGGCTCGCTCAAGATCGTACCTGCCAAGCGCTCGATCTCAGGGGGCATGGTAGCCGAGAAGAACAAGGACTGGCGTTTCTTGGGCAATAGCGGTAAAATACGCTTGATGTCATGGATAAAGCCCATGTCCAACATACGGTCTGCCTCGTCTAAGACGAAATACTCCAAGGTATCCAAGTGGATGAATCCTTGTCCGATCAAGTCCAGCAGACGTCCCGGCGTAGCGATTAATATATCGATGCCTCTTTCCAAGGCTTCCGTCTGGGGCTTCTGCCCTACTCCCCCGAATATCACCGTATGGCGTAATCCAGCGAAACGGCCGTAAGCGGCAAAGCTCTCTCCGATCTGGATGGCAAGCTCACGGGTAGGCGTAAGGATCAATGCCTTGATACCCCGTTTGTAACCTTTCTTCTTCTGGAGATATAACCGCTGGATAATCGGGATGGAGAAGGCCGCCGTCTTACCGGTTCCTGTCTGGGCGCAACCCAATAAATCATAACCTTGCGAAACGATGGGAATCGCTTCTGATTGTATAGGTGTTGGAGTCGTATAACCTTCTTGCACGAGAGCCTTACGTATCGGCTCTATCAAATCTAAATCTTCAAATGTCATTCTAAAATAGGGTGAGCCATCACGGCTCGTTATGTAAATAATGTGGGCAAAGGTAGTAAAACTTTATGATATAAACTATCTTCGCGCTTTTTATGCCCGTAAAGCGATATGAAAGAATTATTACTACTACTGAAAAAGTTCTTCGGATATACCTCCTTCCGTCCCTTGCAGGCGGACATCATACAGCGTATCTTACAGAAAGAGGACTCGTTGGTGCTGATGCCCACGGGTGGAGGCAAGTCGATCTGTTTTCAGCTACCGGCTATCTATCTGCCGGGTACGGCTTTGGTGGTGTCCCCCTTGATCGCCTTGATGAAGGATCAAGTAGAGGGGTTGATCGCCAACGGCATCCCGGCGGCGGCGTTGAACAGTATGATGCCGGAAGAGGAGCAACAACAGGTGAAGCAACTTTGCGTGCAGGGCAAGATCAAATTATTGTATATCTCCCCGGAACGGATCAAGATGGAGGCGGACTGGTTCCTGCCCCGGCTGGACATCTCGCTCATCGCTATCGACGAGGCGCATTGCGTATCGCATTGGGGACATGACTTCCGTCCGGAATATCGTCGCATCCGTCCTATTATCAATGAAATCGGTAAAGCACCGGTTATTGCTTTGACGGCGACGGCTACTCCTAAAGTGAAGATGGATATTCAGAAGAACTTGGGAATGGTAGGTGCGACGGAGTTTAAATCTTCATTTAATCGTCCTAACCTGTATTACGAAGTACGTCCTAAGACAAATAATGTGGATAAGGATATTATTCGCTTTATTAAACAGAACCCGGAAAAATCAGGCATTATTTATTGTCTGAGTCGTAAGAAGGTGGAAGAGTTGGCAGAAATCCTTCAGGCTAATGGTATTAAGGCTCGTCCGTATCATGCAGGTATGGATTCGGCTACTCGTAATGCCAATCAAGATGCTTTTCTGAAAGAGGATATTGAAGTGATTGTCGCAACAATCGCTTTTGGTATGGGAATCGATAAGCCAGATGTACGTTTCGTTATCCATTATGATATTCCGAAAAGCTTAGAGGGATATTATCAGGAAACAGGACGTGCAGGACGTGACGGTGGAGAAGGTATGTGTATCACTTTCTATTCGAATAAGGACTTGCAAAAGTTGGAAAAATTTATGCAAGGTAAACCTATTTCAGAACAAGAAATTGGAAAGCAATTGTTGTTGGAAACAGCAGCATATGCTGAGTCGTCATTATGTCGTAGAAAGATTTTATTGCATTATTTCGGAGAAGAATATACTGAAGATAATTGTGGTAATTGTGATAACTGTTTAAATCCGAAAAAACAAGTGGAAGCTCAAGAATTATTGTGTACCGTGATTGAAGCTATTCTCGCGGTGAAAGAAAATTTTAAAGCGGACTATATTATAGACATAATACAAGGTAAGGAAACTTCAGAGGTGCAGGCGCATCTGCACGAAGATCTTGAAGTGTTCGGCTCTGGTATGGGCGAAGAAGACAAAACGTGGAATGCTGTGATCCGTCAGGCGCTTATTGCCGGTTATCTGAGTAAGGATGTCGAAAACTATGGCTTGCTGAAAGTGACGGATGACGGTAGGAAGTTCCTTAAACATCCCAAATCATTCAAGATAGTGGAAGACAATGACTTTGAGGATGTGGAAGAGGAAGCACCTGCACGTGGAGGCGGTGCGTGTGCGGTAGACCCGGCATTGTACTCCATGTTGAAGGACTTACGAAAGAAGTTGTCCAAGAAGTTGGAAGTTCCTCCTTATGTCATTTTCCAAGACCCATCTTTGGAAGCGATGGCGACCATATATCCGGTGACTTTGGACGAGTTGCAGAACATACCGGGTGTAGGAGCCGGAAAGGCAAAACGCTACGGCGAGGAATTCTGTAAACTCATTAAGCGGCACTGTGAGGAGAATGAGATTGAACGTCCCGAGGACTTGCGTGTGCGTACTGTGGCCAATAAGTCAAAAATGAAGGTGGCCATCATTCAGGCCATTGATCGTAAGGTGGCATTGGATGACATTGCCATGTCAAAGGGCATTGAGTTTGAAGAGCTGCTGGATGAGATAGAAGCTATCGTCTACTCCGGAACGAAATTGAATATCGACTATTTCTTGGAGGATATTATGGATGAAGACCACTTGCTGGATATCTATGATTATTTCAAGGAATCTACCACTGATAAGATTGACGATGCTCTGGATGAGTTGGGTGATGACTTTACGGAAGAAGAGGTACGTTTGGTACGCATCAAGTTTATTTCAGAGATGGCAAACTGATTGGTTTTAGTTGATAAAAAAGAAAAAAATGTTGCGTGCAAGTATACGGAATGGAATAAAAACCGTATATTTGCACGCAATAAATTTTAAACGCATAGCCCTATGTCATTTATTGCTGATAAGATTGTAATGGATGGATTAACTTATGACGACGTACTGTTAATCCCCGCTTATTCTGAAGTCTTGCCTAAAACAGTCGAACTCTCGACTAAGTTTTCACGAAACATTGAGTTAAAAATCCCGTTTGTAACTGCTGCCATGGATACGGTTACCGAAGCGAAGATGGCTATTGCCATTGCCCGCGAAGGTGGTATCGGAGTTATTCATAAGAATATGTCCATTGAGGAGCAGGCACGTCAGGTAGCTATTGTGAAGCGTGCTGAAAACGGTATGATTTATGACCCGGTGACTATCAAGAGAGGTTCTACGGTAGCTGATGCGCTGGCTTTGATGGCTGAATACAAGATTGGTGGTATTCCGGTGGTAGATGATGAAAGATATTTGGTAGGCATTGTTACCAATCGTGACCTTCGTTTTGAGAAAGATATGAATAAGCGTATCGATGAGGTAATGACTAAGGAGAACATCATTACTACCAATCCTACGACGGATATGGAGGCTGTTTCTCAAATTCTGCAAGAACATAGAATCGAGAAGTTGCCGGTAGTAGATAAAGACAACAAATTGGTAGGTCTGATTACCTATAAGGATATTACCAAGGCAAAGGATAAACCTATGGCGTGCAAGGATAGCAAAGGTCGTCTGCGCGTTGCTGCCGGAGTGGGAGTGACGAATGACACTTTGGAGCGCATGCGGGCTTTGGTGGATGCAGGGGCGGATGCCATTGTCATTGATACGGCTCACGGACATTCCAAGGGGGTTATTGAAAAATTGAAAGAAGCCAAGGCTAACTTCCCTCATATTGATATTGTTGTTGGTAATATTGCTACCGGTGAAGCTGCGAAGGCATTGGTCGAGGCTGGTGCTGATGGAGTAAAGGTGGGCATCGGTCCGGGTTCCATCTGCACTACCCGTGTAGTTGCCGGTGTGGGTGTTCCTCAGTTGTCTGCGGTTTATGATGTGGCAAAGGCACTGAAGGACACGGGTATTCCTTTGATTGCCGATGGCGGTTTGCGTTACTCGGGCGACGTAGTGAAGGCGTTGGCTGCCGGTGGTTACAGCGTGATGATCGGTTCGCTGGTTGCCGGAACGGAAGAGTCTCCGGGCGATACGATTATTTTCAACGGTCGTAAGTTCAAGTCCTATCGGGGTATGGGGTCGCTGGAAGCTATGGAAAATGGTTCCAAGGACCGCTACTTCCAAAGCGGTACCAGTGACGTGAAGAAATTGGTTCCAGAGGGCATTGCTGCCCGCGTTCCTTATAAAGGTACTTTGTATGAAGTGATTTATCAGTTGGTTGGCGGTCTGCGTGCCGGTATGGGCTATTGCGGTGCAGCCAATATAGAGAAACTGCACGATGCCAAGTTTACCCGCATTACTAATGCAGGTGTACTCGAAAGCCATCCGCATGATGTATCTATAACCAGTGAGGCACCGAACTATAGCCGTCCAGAGTAAGATAATAACAAAATAATAGTGAATGCCCGGAGAGAGATTGCCGCTTTCCGGGCATTTTGTTTATATTTGCAGCCGTATAAAAAGAACGGATGGTGCTTATGGTTAGATTGTTTTGGGTGTTTTTCTTCCTCGGGTTCGGATTGGCTGTTTCGGCCCAGGACGATCCGGTACTGATGCGTATCAATGGAAAGGAGGTCCTCCGTTCTGAATTCGAACGTAGCTATAATAAGGGCGGTACCTCTGTCGGTGCAGGCCGGAAGGCATTGGATGCATATGTGAATAAGTTTATAGACTTCAGGCTGAAAATAGAGGCTGCCGAAGTTGCGGGATTGGATACTTCCCGTGTCTTCCAGAAGGAGCAGGATGAGTATCGCCGCTGTCTGATTAAATCATACTTGACAGATGAGGAGACGGCAGAGCAGGAGGCACGGCAGTATTATGACAAGATGAAATCCGGCCGGCGTGCGGGCCGGGTATATGTGAAGCATATTTTTAAATATCTTCCCCAGAATATTTCCGGTCATACCTTGCGTGAGATGGAGTCCAGGATGGATTCTATCTACAGGGCTCTTGCAAAGGAAGGGGGAGCTGTGCCGTCTTTCGATGCTTGCGTCGAGCAATTTTCCGATGAGAAGAAAGCGTTTTGGGTGGGTTGGCTGCAGATGCCGGTGGAGTTTGAGGATATTGTATTCGGGTTGAATGCCGGAGAGATTTCCCGTCCGTTCCTCACTCCTCAAGGCATTCATATCGTGAAAGTACTCGAACAGCAGGAAATCCTTCCTTTTGAGAGGATGAAGGACAAGATAATCCGTTGTCAGACCCGTCGTCATGGAATGGATAAAGGAACGCGGGCTTTTGTGGATAAACTGAAGAAAGAATATCACTATATGCCGGATAAAGCCGGTATCGACGAACTGCTGGCCAAAGGAAGCACTTCCCGTGTATTGTTTACACTGGATGGCAAGGCATACGGTGGAAAAGAGTTTGCCGGATTTGCCGCTGTTTATCCGGCAGGGACGCGCAGACAGTTGGAGGCTTTTACAGTAAAAACGATTCTGGACTATGAAAACTCCCGTCTGGAATTGAAGCATCCCGAATTCTGTGCGTTGGTGCAGGGGCATCGTGACAGCATGTTGCTTGCCGAAATCACTGACCGTGAAGTGGGAAAGAGGAGTGTGGTGGATGAAGCGGGATTGAAAGCATATTTTGAGGCGCACCGTTCGGACTTCCATTGGGACGAACCGCGTTATAAGGGTATTGTGCTGCATTGTACTACCAAGCGGGTGGCGAAGCAAGTACGGAAATTTCTGAAACAGATTCCGGAAGAGGAGTGGATGGATGCCATCCGTCTCACTTTCAATGCCGGCGATACTCCCAAGGTGCGGGCAGAGCAAGGATTATTTGCTCCCGGTGATAATGCATATGTGGATGAATTGGTGTTCAAAGGGAAGAATGCAACCCCGGTTTTGTCATTTCCCTTTACTGCTGTACAAGGTCGTAAGCAGAAGGGACCAGATAGTTGGCAAGAGGTGCGAGAGCCGCTCGTAACCGCTTATCGGAACTATTTGGAAACGCATTGGGTGGCAAAGTTGCGTGCTGCCGGTAAGGTTGAAATTGACCAAGAGGTTTTAAAAACCGTTAATAATCACTGATGCAACCGATTAAAACACTATCTTCGTACCTCAAAACGAAGTAAATATCAGTTGGTGATGCGAACAACCTGCTTTGGGCTTTTAATTTTCCTTCTCTGTGCGGCGTGCAGCGAGCAGCACGACCATAAAGGGTGGACACCGTTAGTGGAGTTGGACGGCAATTTCCTTTACCGGGAAGATTTGCAATCGGTACTTCCTGCCGGTTTGTCCAAAGACGACAGTCTGTTGTTTGCAGAACATTATATCCGTAATTGGGTGGAAGATATTTTGCTGTACGATAAAGCGCAGAGCAATATTCCCAATAACGGTGAGATTGATAAACTTGTGGAGAATTATCGCAAAGCATTGATAATGCATACCTATCAGCAGGCTTTAATACATCAGCGGCTATCAGAGGAGATTTCAGAACAAGACTTGACGGAGTATTACGAGAAGAACCAGGCGCTCTTCAAGGTGGAACGTCCGTTGATGAAAGGCTTGTTCATCAAAGTTCCTTTGACAGCCCCGCAGCTGGGCAATGTTCGTCGCTGGTACAAGACGGAAACCCGTGAGGCGGTGGAACATCTGGAAAAGTACAGTCTGCAGAATGCTGTGAAGTATGAGTATTTTTATGATAAATGGGTGCCGGTATCGGAAGTGCTGGATATGCTGCCCTTGAAGGTTCCTAATGTGGACGAGTATCTGGACAAGAATCGCCATGTAGAGCTGAAGGATACGGCTTTCCATTATTTCCTGAATGTGAGCGATTATCGCCCGGTGGGAGAGCAGGAACCCTATGAGTTTGCCCGTAGGCAAGTGAAGGATATGCTGCTGAACGTGAAGCAGGTGGAATTCATGAAGCAAGTGAAGGATGATTTGTACCAACGGGCGGTGAAAAGAGACAAGATTAAATATTATTTAGAATAAGACACCAAGAATGAAACAGTGTATGAACTTTAAGTTTGTAATTTTATTTGCCTTGACGCTATTAGTCGGTTCTACCGTTTATGGACAAGACAACGTAATTGACGAGGTAGTGTGGGTAGTAGGTGACGAGGCTATACTGAAGTCCGAAGTGGAAGAAGCACGCATGAGTGCATTGTATGAAGGACGCAAATTTGACCGTGACCCTTATTGCGTGATACCGGAGGAGATAGCCGTGCAGAAGCTGTATCTTCACCAGGCTGCCCTCGACAGTATCGAAGTATCCGAGAGTGAGGTTATCCAGCGTGTGGACTATATGACGAACATGTATATCGCCAACATCGGTTCGCGTGAGAAAATGGAGGAATACTTCAATAAGACTTCCAGCCAGATTCGTGAAACGCTGCGCGAGAATGCCCGTGAAGGATTGAAAGTTCAGAAGATGCAGCAGAAACTGGTGGGTGAGATTAAGATAACTCCGGCTGAGGTGCGCCGTTACTTCAAGGATTTGCCGCAGGACAGCATTCCTTATATCCCTACCCAGGTGGAGGTGCAGATTATCACTCAGCAGCCCAAGGTTCCTTTGGAGGAAATAGAAGATGTAAAGAGGCGTCTGCGTGAGTATACCGACCGTGTCAATAAGGGCGAAAGCTTTTCCATGTTGGCTCGTCTGTACTCCGAGGACCGTGGCTCGGCCATGCGTGGCGGTGAAATAGAGTTTTCGGGACGCGGTATGCTGGACCCCGCTTATGCCAATGTAGCTTTCAACTTACAAGACCCCAGCAAGGTTTCCAAGATTGTAGAGTCTGAATATGGTTTCCATATCATTCAGTTGATAGAGAAGCGCGGTGACCGTATTAAAACACGCCACATTCTGTTGAAACCGCATATTCCGGAAGAAGCTCTGGCTGCCGGTTGTGCCCGTTTGGATTCTATTGCCGATGATATCCGCAATAACAAGTTCTCTTTTGAAGAGGCTGCCTCAGTGCTTTCGCAGGATAAGGATACGCGTAACAATCATGGTTTGTTGCCGAATCCCAATACGAACACTTCCCGTTTTGAGATGCAGGAACTTCCCCCTGAAATAGCCAAGGTGGTGGATAAGATGAAAGTGGGCGAAATCTCCGAAGCCTTCACCATGATTCCGCAAAAGACCGGAAAAGAAGAGTGTGTGATTGTGAAACTGAAGAGCCGTACGACGGGACACAAGGCTACCATTGCCGATGACTATCAGAACTTGAAAGAGATTGTGTTGGAGAAACGCCGCGACGAAGTGCTGGACAAGTGGATTCGTGAGAAGCAGAAGCACACGTATGTCCGTATCAAGGATAATTGGAAGAATAACTGTACGTTCAAGTATCCGGGCTGGATCAAAGAATAATCCGGAAGGATTTACATGGATTTGTATGCAAAAGAAGAATACAAAAAATCATTTCCTGAACAAGCATAGATACCTCCTGGTAGGCATTCTATGCTTGTTTGGCATCTGTCTGCTGAGTGCGCAGGACAAAAAGAAGAGTACTGGTGCACCGGAGAAGAGGAAAGTGGACTCGATTGAACAGAAAAAGACGGAGACGTCGGAAAAGAAGAAGACGCGCGTCGATTTGTTGTACGCAGATGAGGCGCAGGCAGACAAACAGTTGCGTCCTGATGTGCAGGTACTCATCGGTTCGGTGAGGATGAAGCATGACAGTATGTACATGTTCTGTGATAGTGCGCTGATATTCGAAAAGATAAATTCTGTGGAGGCATTCGGCAATGTGCGTATGGAGCAGGGTGACACCTTGTTTATCTATGGAGACTATCTGTATTATGACGGCATGTCGCAGCTGGCCATGCTGCGTGAGAATGTACGTATGATAAATCGTAATACGGTGCTGACAACCGACAGTTTGAACTATGACCGTCTGTACGATTTGGGTTATTACTTCGAAGGCGGTACGCTGACCGACGAGGATAATGTGCTGACTTCCGAGTGGGGAGAATATAGCCCTGCCACCAAGTTGGCTGTCTTCAACCACGACGTGAAGCTGGTCAACCCGAAGTTTGTCTTGACTTCGGATACCTTGAAGTATAGTACAGCTACCAAGATTGCTACCATTCTAGGCCCCTCCGACATTGTGAGTGACCAAAATCATATTTATTCCGAACGTGGCGTGTACAATACGACTACTGAGCAGGCAGAACTGCTCGACCGTTCCGTACTGACTAACGAAGGCAAGAAACTGACCGGTGACAGCCTTTTCTACGACCGCATCTTGGGATACGGCGAGGCTTTTGACAATGTACAGATGAATGATACGGTCAACCGGAACATGTTGACTGGCGACTATTGTTTCTACAACGAACTGACCGGAAGCGCCGTTGCCACCAAACGTGCCGTAGCTATCGACTATTCGCAGGGCGACAGTCTGTTTATGCACGGTGATACTTTGCGGCTGATTACCTACCATATGAATACCGATTCCATGTACCGGGAGATGCGTGCCTATCATAAGGTGCGTGCTTATCGCACGGATGTGCAGGCCGTATGCGATTCGTTGGTGTATAATTCCAAGGACTCTTGCATGACGATGTACACCGACCCTATCTTGTGGCACGGGGAACAACAGTTGTTGGGCGAGGAAATTAAAATTTACATGAACGATAGTACCATCGACTGGGCACATATCATCAATCAGGCCCTGACGGTAGAGAAAAAGGACAGTATTCACTATAACCAAGTTTCCGGTAAGGAGATGAAAGCTTTCTTCATAGATGGAGACATGCGTCTGGTGGAGGTAAACGGCAATGTATTGGTGGTGTATTATCCGGTAGAGGAGAAGGACAGTTCGCTGATTATGATGAACTATTCGGAAGGTGGACTTTTGAAAATGTACTTGAAGGAGAGAAGAATGGAGCGCGGAGTCTTTGTTGGAAAGACTACCGGTACAGCCTATCCTTTGGACCAGATTCCACCAGATAAGAGCAGGCTGCCTTCTTTTGTTTGGTTCGACTACATCCGTCCGCTCAACAAGGAGGACATCTTCGAGTGGAGGGCTAAAAAAGCAGGTGAAGTATTGAAGAAAAGTGACCGGAAACCTGTAACTTCGCCAAGGAATATGCATATTAAACGAAATAATAAGTAGCGTCATGGGAATGTTTGCAATGCGGAAGCCTCGTGGCTTCAATCATAGCTATATCTATGTGGATGAGCGGAAAGAGAAGTTGACGAAGATGGAAGAAAGCGCCAAACGTGAATTGGGAATGTTGCCTGAGAAGGAGTTTTCGCCGGAAGATATCCGGGGAAAGTTCGTTGAAGGCACTACCCACTTGAAACGACGCAAGGAAAGCGGGCGTAAACCGGTACACCTGGGGGTGATACTGGTGATTATTGCTTTGCTGATATACTTGTGGTATGCAATAAGTACCGGAATTATTTAATTTAATTACGAATTACAAATTACGAATTACAATGTGGCATCATGTAATCTGTTGTTATTCGTTATTTGTAATTCATAATTCATAATTTGTAATTATAATGAGCGACATTATTCATTTGCTGCCCGATTCGGTTGCCAATCAGATTGCTGCCGGAGAGGTGATTC
>OOBJ01001005.1_pt1 | contig 18870 bp, 16 predicted proteins | sample 1671331 | NCBI WGS metagenome assembly OOBJ01 (sample SAMN06348145, study PRJEB24527) | human gut metagenome | biome: human gut; feature: ankylosing spondylitis patient; material: feces | host: Homo sapiens | place: China | collected 2015-10 | reverse complement strand
CTGGGTTCAGAACGTCGTGAGACAGTTCGGTCTCTATCTATCGTGGGCGTTGGAGATTTGCGTGGGTTTGTCACTAGTACGAGAGGACCGTGTCGAACCGACCTCTGGCCCGCCGGTTGTGCCGTCAGGTGCATGGCCGGGTAACTAAGTCGGGTTGGGATAAGCGCTGAAAGCATCTAAGTGCGAAGCCCTCCACAAGAAAAGATCTCCTGTGCATTCTTGCACGAAGGGTCGTCAAAGACGATGACGTTGATAGGGTGCAGGTGTAAAGGCGGTGACGCCAAAGCCGAGCACTACTAATTGCCCGAATGTTTTTATGTAGGATATATGTTTTCCGTTGTATATGGGTGTATCAATACGCCGCAAGCCTTTTTTAGGCGTTCGCTTGTCCGCAAGATGTCAGCCATACGCCGGCAGTTATCCGTTATGGGGGAATGAAAGGAATGGGTCATGCCCTGTATTGAATGCAGAAATGCGGTGTTGTAAGATTAAGGCGGTTATGGCGGCGGGGTTCCACCTCTTCCCATTCCGAACAGAGAAGTTAAGCCCGCCTGCGCCGATGGTACTGCGAAAGTGGGAGAGTAGGAGGCCGCCAACCTTTAAAGGGAGTTTGAGACGAAGTGTTTCAAACTCCCTTTTTTCGTTTGCAGATGTCTGGTTCAACTTTAACTTGTAACCCTCGTGTCACACTAAATTAGATTTTTAGTCGACAAAAAGTAGGATGAAATCTCAGCAAGATATTGATTTTAATATCTTTGTGAGGATTGTTATTGTGTTAGATAAAGCAAAAAATGCTTTTTGAAAAGCCCGAATAATACACTAACGTATTATTCAGGCTTTCCTTTAATTGCTTTTGTTTAAAACTGTTGTTTATAGCACGGCGTTGGTAAGTTTTTGCTGCAATTTCAGGAATCTTGCTGCTTGTGATGCTGTCAAATCGTCTTGTGCTTTTTCAAGTTTTTTTGACAGCGATTCCGCTTTTTCGAGCATTGAAGCGTATTCGGTCATAGCTGACATGTCGCCGGTTTGTGCCTTTTTATAGAATTTTATGTAGTCGTCAATGTATTCTTCGTATTCGTCCAATACAGCGTCCCAATCGTTTGAAGTTCCGGTGCTTTCGCTTGAAGATGTCACAGAGGTGCTTTCCTCGGTGGCATTTGATTTTGACAACGAAGAGAGCAAGCGGAATTTTACAGGTTTGTTTTTCGTGTTGATTTCCATTCTGAGTGTACCTGTTTCGCCCGGGTTAAGTTTCATGAGCGGCTCAATGTCGTTGCTCTCTACGTCATACGAACTGTACTCTCCCGGCTGTGTGGTATGCACTACATTGTTGTTCTCGTCAAGTAGTTCGTATCCGAGCCCGATTTCTATTTCCTCTCCATTATCTCCTGTGAATGTGCTGTAACTGAAACTTCCGGCATTAGGGTTGAACGGTAACGCTGTAGACGTGCGTTTCAATTCCACACTGATAACAGGGTAAAGTCCGTCTTCGAGCAGTTTGTATTCCTTGTCAACAACTTCGAAGCAGCCTTTCAGGTCTCCCTTCAATTTCACTCCGTCAGGTTTCAAAGACGATACGGAGTCATTGCTGTTTCCATCTCCTCCACACATTGCGAACAAGGCAGCAATTACGATGATAATTGCGCCGACAATAACAATTTTCTTTTTCATAATAAAACACAGTTATTAAATTCTTCCCAGCTCACGGAGGAAGAAATTTATATGTAAAAGTGTGAGAGCTGTAACTTATTTATCGGAAAGGCTCTGGTAAACCGTGGGAGTAAATAAGAAACATACTCCCACACCAATCTTAACGATACGATGTGGGAAATGCTAACTCATCCTTCTCTCAAAAATTTACCAGATTTTATCCGAAAGAATCAGTTAAACACTTTTGTGCTGTTTGCACGTCGCAAATTTATAAAATTTATTTTATTCAAAGTGTTTTTTGAGTTTGATAAGTTTTCAGCCGCGGGTGTTTTTGTGTATTGGACGGTATTCGATGAATGGTTTCCGGCTTGTTTTAATGCGCTTGAAAAGGAAGGAAAATGGCTTATTTGATTAGTTAAAATTTGACCGTTTTCCGGGAGGTATTTCCTTGAAGTTTTTTGACGGGTTTTCAAAGGGAGAAAAATATGTCTGACCTATTTTAAAATACAAGGCACATATTTTAAAATATGTGCCTTGTATTTTTTCTTTGCTCCCGGAGTGGGATAAGATATTGAATTTCAGTTTTCATTTTGACGAGAAGAATACAGACAAAAAACAGACACGTTTTATGGCGTTGCCGCGAGATGTTTTTGTGCTACCACTAACCCTGCCGATACCGGCGTGTATGCTGCGTAATTCGTGGTTGGCTGTGCGATTAAAGCGGCTTTGTGTCTGACAGTGCGTAAACAACTGTAAAAAATGGTGGCGGCTATGATTTCTGTTTGTTAAGAGGGGCTTTGGCTCGGTTAAAAGATAGTAAAACACAAAATATTTTCTGCCAAAAAGAGAATGTTTAAATATTTCGGCATTACTTTTGCCGGTAATTAAGTATATGATAATTATAAATGTGTTTCAAATATAAGATTATGAAAAAGTTTAAATTCATGATTCCGGGATTGGTTATCCTGGTTGTGGCATTGGGACTTATAGTTCCGGTTGTGGCTAAAACGATTAACGTGGGTTCGGAGAAAGAGACTCTTGTTGTTGGCCAGCCCGTAGATTTGACATATGCGGCCGAGAAGGCCGTAAACTCGGTGGTTTACATAAAGGTTACCGTTAATTCGCGCACGGAGAGCGTTGAATATTACGACCCGTTCGAGGATTTCTTCGGCGATTTCTTCGGCCGTGGCAACGGTGGCAGTCGCCGTCGCGAAATGCAGACGCCCAAACGGCAGGCTTCGGGTTCGGGTGTGATTATCTCGACCGACGGTTATATTGTAACCAACAACCATGTGGTTGACGGGGCAGACGAGCTTACGGTTAAGCTGAACGACAACCGCGAGTTCAAGGCCCGTATCATAGGGCAGGACAAGACTACCGACCTTGCGTTGATTAAGGTGGAGGAGAACGACCTGCCAGCAATAAAGATAGGTTCGAGCGATAACTTGAAATTGGGTGAATGGGTTCTTGCTGTTGGCAACCCGTTTAATCTTACGTCTACCGTTACGGCCGGTATAGTAAGTGCCAAGGCGCGTTCAATGGGTGCAAACGGCGTGGAGTCGTTCATTCAGACCGACGCAGCCATAAACCCGGGTAACTCTGGCGGCGCGCTTGTAAACACGAGTGGCGAGCTGGTGGGCATAAACGCTATGATATATTCGCAGACTGGCTCGTATGCGGGTTATGGCTTTGCAATACCTACCACTATTATGAACAAGGTTGTTAACGACCTTAAGAAGTTCGGCACCGTACAGCGTGCTATTATCGGTGTCCTCGGTATGGATGTGTCGAACTATATTGACGTGGAAAAAGAAAAGGGCAACGATGTTGACTTCGGCACGGTAAACGGTGTGTATATTTCTGAAGTTACCGAAGGCAGCGCGGCAGCCGACGCAGGTTTGACCAAAGGTGACGTTATAACGGCTGTTGACGGTAAACAGATAAGCAAAATGTCTGAATTGCAGGAAATCGTGTCCATGCACCGTCCGGGCGACAAGATTTCTATTACTTACATGCGCAACAAGAAGAGCCAGACCAAATCAGTAACTCTCAAAAACGCGCAGGGCACTACCGAGGTTGTCCAGGAAGTGGATGTGAACGATATGGGAATCGGTCTTACGCCGCTTTCGAACGAACTGAAGCGCCAGTTGCGCCTTTCATACGGCCTTGAGGTTACGGCTATCAAGGACGGTGCCATGAAAGAGGCCGGCTTGCAGAAAGGCGTGATAATAATGCAGGTGAACGACAAGCAAATGCGCACACGCACCGATTTTGACGAGGCTGTCAAGGCGGCCAACATGTCGAACGACCGCACGTTGTGGATACGCGCCATAACAAAGAGCGGAATAAAGAGGAGCTATACAGTAGACCTGAGCAAAAACGACGAATAAACAAACGTTTGTAACGGAAAATCGGGGAACGTTTTCTTTGAGAAAACGTTCCCCGATTTTTTTTTGATGATTTCGTGCGGCCTGTATGGATGTTTGTATGCTAATACCGTTTCAGAAGTTCGAGCATTTTGCGGTCTAAAAGGTGGCCTTCGAATTTTTCGTATTCCACGTCTTTTCTGTTGCTGTCGATAATGCCGAAATCGCCGGTAAGATTCCATAGTGCCCAGCCCCATCCTTGTTCCTTAAATAACGACAGTGTGTCTTCGAGCCAAGCCAAAGCCACGGCGTGAGGTGTTTTGTTGTAACATCCCATTTCGCCGATATGCACCTTGCCGCCGGCATTTATCCATTCGGCCCATGGAGAGATGTTGTGTTTGCGCAGGAATTCCTTGTCGTAATCAACCCCGTCGGCGTGCAAAGGCCATGTAAGTTTTTCTTCCGGGAATTCCATAAGTTGCCTCGATCCCGGCCATGTAGCCCTGAAGTGGGATATGAGCATGGGGTTATAACCTCTCCCGCTTTGGATAATGTTGGGCACGTCGGTAAGAGTCATCAGCGGCACGCACCCCACGTTTTTCCCGTCTACTATTATCAAGCGGTTTTTGTCGACAGCCCGTATTGTTTTTATAAGTTTGCGCGCAACACGGTCGTACTTTTCCGTGCTGACGGCAGGAGCTTCATTAATCAGGTTGAAACTGAGCACTTTGTTTGGTATGCCTTTATAACGTTCGGCAAAAGTTTTCCAGTGGAACGCACATGCTTCAAGCGGTGCCTCTTCTTCAAATATGTTTGTTGGCGGCTTGGGAGCATTAATGCAATATCCTGGCACGCGGTGGAAATTCAGGTTAACGTGTAACCCGTATTGTTTTCCCCATTCTACAGCCTGGTCTATTTCTTTGAGAACTTTGTCGTTTATTGAATACCAATTATCCTCACTGCTCCAACACCAATAGGAAAGTGGTATTCGCACGAAGTTGAATCCCAGGCATGCAATCAGTTTGAAGTCATGTTAGGAAAAAGGAGACTGGAAGTCGGGGTTGAATTTGTTCAGCAAGTTGAATCCTTTCCAAACAGGGGCAGTGGCTGCGGTTATGTCGGCTTGCGCTTTTGGGACATCAGGCGTGTCGGCAAAGATTCCAATGTTTCCTTCCGTCATTATAACAGCTGACGAGGCGATGAGTTTTTTCAGAAAATTTCGTCTTGTTTCCATGTGAATGCAGATTTAGGTTAGTTGTGCGACGTCCGAACTTTTAAAGGTGAGAAGAGTTTTTGTGTCTTATGCTTACCGTTGGTTTACAAATATAATGAAAGGTAAGCGCAGAGGCAAATGGAAGCGAATGTTTCCAAATTTGGCTCTGCCGAACCGAATTCTATATGACTCAAATATAATGAAAGGCAGCAAGTAATAAGTAAAGCAGCCGCATATATTGAAAAAAAGAATTACTTTTGCAACATCACAGAAAATGCGTTTGAAAAAAATGAAATCTTGCAAGTTTTTGTTCGCCATAGCTTTTGCTTTATTCTTTGGTTGCCAGTTAGTCAACGCACAAAGCAAAGGAGTGGTTTATATTTTCGGGTTAAGCGATTCCACACGCGATTCCATTGTTTACGTTACAGGCGTTCAGAGAATCGATATGGCCAATATCCAGAAGCAAACAAAGTTCTTGCTCGACCGTGCCGACTATGCGCAGCAGCTTAAGGATTATTTTGCGAACCGCTTGAACGACAACAAACGTATTAACGTGGTTTATGTATGCAAGAATGAAAAGGCTGCAAAAAAGAAACTTCAGAAAGTGCGTCGCAACTATCTTGAAGAAGGTGCCATAGTGCAGCAACTTGCCAGCAGTGATTTCACTTTTGTGCCGATAGTCGGTGTTTCTGACAATTCGGCCGATACAGTTACCGAGTAGGGCGTTGAATGAGCAGGCAAGCGTATGATATAGCCGGCCACAGGATTGTTGTGGAATTTGCCGGTGCATACGGTCACGCGGAAATTATAGCTCCTACGTTTCAGCCGTTTGCCGCGGCTGAAGATAACGGACGTGAAGCAATACTTCTTATTAAAGCAGACGACAGCTATCGTCCGGATAAAAACGATTTGCAAAAAGCCGGCGATTATTATTCGGCAAATACTGAATACAGCATGTATTCGCGTAGCAACGGAAATATTGTCATATTTTTCGGCGACAAAGAACATACTCCCTTAGGAATAATAGAATTAGACCGTCAACTGCGAAACGCTGCAATAGCATTGCGGGCTCCGGTTGCAAAACGTGCTGCGGCATTTTCGAATGCCGTTATGGTGGCCTATACTTTTGCTACGGCAATGCGTTCGACCCTTGTTGCGCATGCTTCTGTGGTGTCGCACATAGGGAGCGGCTATATGTTTCTCGGGAAAAGCGGTGCAGGCAAGTCCACGCATTCGCAATTATGGCTCGATAATATTCCAAACACCGAACTTATAAACGACGACAATCCCATAGTGCGTATATACGAAAATGGAAACGTCAGGGTGTACGGCTCGCCGTGGAGCGGTAAAACCCCGTGTTACAAACAGGCATGTGTTCCGGTAAACGCAGCTGTAAGCCTGCACAAGGCCGGGAGTAACAAGGTATTGCAGTTGCAGCCGGTTTCTGCATTCATAGAGATATTGTCATCCGTTTCCTCGTTGATGTGTTACCGTCCTTGCTACGACGGTATTTTGAGGACTGTAATAAAATTTACCGAATCGGTTCCCGTGTATTCCTTGGAGTGTTTGCCCAACGGCAGTGCCGCTGAGCTTTGTTATGAAACAGTATGCCGGCAAAAGTAATAAAACTTCCAAACGACGTATTCTTTAAAGAAGCCAAAACCTTGATTGACGAAGGGCGCAGCGTTGTTATTACTGCCGCCGGCGACAGCATGTACCCTTTTTTCAGAAACCGTCTTGACGAGATAAAAGTGGAGCATTGCGAAGATGTGCGCCTGAATGATGTGGTAGTAGCCCTTACCGAAACCAACAGGTATGTTGCCCACCGCGTTGTCGCAATATACGGAGACAACCTAACGCTTATGGGTGACGGCAATGTCTCGGCCAGGGAGCTGACCACGAAAAGCAACGTAATAGGGCGCGTAACAGCATACCGCCGCAAAGGTGAGAGCAGTTTCAAACCGTTGTATTCTTTAAAGTGGAGAGTATATTCTTTTTTATGGGTAAACGCCTTGCCTGTACGAAAGTATCTTTTGGCGTTCATGCGTTATGTATTGAATGCAAAAGCGTATAACCAACAAAAGGACCGGGAAATCGGCACATGAAATAAAGCAGAAAAACCAACCAGGTATGAAACTTAATGAAGGATTCGAAATGCGTTCCCTTGCAGGGCAACATATAATTGTTCCGGCCATGGCTCGCGACATAGATTTTACAAACGTGTTGTCGGTAAACGAGGTAGCTGCTTACATTTGGCAGATAATGGAAAAGGGAGGCTTTACGCTTGACGATATAGCCCGCCGGCTTACGGAAGAGTTCGACGTTACGTATGAACAGGCGCGCGAAGACGTGGAGGAATTTGCCGGACGGCTTAAGGAGTATGGCATGCTGGAGGAGTAGCTCCTTTTTCCTTGGCAGGAGACAAACACGAGGCTTCCGCAAATTTTGAATAAAAAACCGAGTTGCCGGGAATAAAAAACGTATAAAACGAGAGAAAACCGGACCGGAAAAAAGGCCTTTTTTTGTGCTAAAAATTGGAAACTGATTTTCAGTGCGTAAAACCCACATGGGAGAAAAGAAAAAATACAAGGCACATATTTTAAAATTAGTGCCTTGTATTTTAAAATATCTCAGACCTATTTTTTGCCCTCTGAAAACCCGTTTGAAAACCGGGGCAAAAACGCAGACAAATTCCGACCGGCAAATGTAATGTTTGCCGAATATGAATATTTTTTCGGTAAAACGGGTTTTTCATGTTCTTGGCAGTCCCGTTTTTCAGCGTTTAAAACAGTACAAAACAGTATGTAAATGCAATGTAAGCAATCCGTACCCCGCAATTTGCAAACTTCATTTAACAAGAAAGGTACCATAGTGTGCAAATTGTTGGTTTTCGAGGCGTATCCTTTATATAATGGCTGTATTTTCTAAAAAGCAGTGCATGGATGTTGCCGAAACAACAGAAAAAACGTATATTTGCACTAATACAGCAATATGGAACATTGCGGGTTTCGATAAAAAGTGGACACAACCGGCGTTTTCATGTTGTTCGTTCGTGAAAAATATCAAGATAGTTATGAGTGACAGATTGTTCGTGTTTGATACCACATTGCGCGACGGGGAACAGGTCCCTGGTTGCCAGCTTAATACGGTGGAGAAAATCGAGGTTGCACGCCGCCTTGAAAGTTTGGGCGTAGACATAATCGAGGCCGGCTTCCCAATCTCAAGCCCGGGTGATTTCCAGTCGGTGATAGAAATATCCAAGGCCGTTACATGGCCTACGATATGCGCTCTTACGCGCGCGGTTGAGAAGGACATCGACTATGCCGCCGAAGCGTTGAAATACGCAAAGCATAAACGTATACATACAGGTATAGGCACATCGGAATATCATATACGCTATAAATTCAATTCCACGCCCGAAGAGATAATAGAGCGTGCCGTGGCTGCGGTAAAATATGCCAAGCGCTACGTGGAAGATGTGGAGTTTTACGCCGAGGACGCCGGACGTACAGAGAACGAATACCTCGCACGCGTTGTCGAAGCTGTAATAAAGGCCGGGGCAACCGTGGTTAATATTCCCGATACCACGGGCTACTGCCTGCCTAAGGAATACGGCGAAAAGATAAAATACCTGATGGAGCACGTGGACGGCATACAGAACGCCATAATATCAACGCACTGCCACAACGACTTAGGCATGGCTACCGCAAATACCATGTCGGGCGTGCTCAATGGCGCACGTCAGGTGGAGGTAACAATCAACGGCATAGGCGAGCGCGCCGGAAACACCGCACTCGAAGAAATAGCCATGATATGCAAGTGTCATCACGGCATAGGCATAGAGACGAATATAAACACCCAGAAGATATATTCCACAAGTCGCATGGTGTCGAGCCTTATGAACATGCCAGTGCAGCCAAACAAGGCAATCGTGGGGCGCAATGCCTTTGCGCACTCTTCGGGCATACACCAGGATGGCGTGCTCAAGAATGTTCAGACTTACGAAATAATCAATCCCAAGGATGTAGGCATCGACGACAACCAGATAGTATTGACAGCACGCAGCGGGCGTGCCGCGCTTAAACATCGTCTTGCCGTTAACGGGGTAGAGCTCGACGGAGAAAAACTCGATAAGGTTTACCAGGCTTTCCTCCGCCTTGCCGACCGCAAGAAAGAAGTCACCGACGACGACATCCTCGTTCTCGTAGGCGCAGACCGCGCCGAAAACCACCATATAAGGCTCGATTACCTGCAAGTGTCGAGCGGCGTGGGCGTGCGCAGCGTTGCGAGCATAGGGCTCGACATAGCCGGCGAGAAATTCGAGGAGGCAGCTACGGGCAATGGTCCCGTTGACGCAGCCATAACGGCTCTCAAGAAAATCATAAACAGAAAGATGACCTTGAAAGAGTTTACCATACAGGCAATAAACAAGGGCTCCGACGATGTAGGGAAGGTTCACATGCAGGTGGAATACGACGGTAACGTTTACTATGGTTTCGGTGCAAATACCGACATCGTGGCAGCCAGTGTGGAAGCCTATATCGACGCAATAAACAAATTTCATCGCTAAGCAGGAAAATAGAAAATACGAACAAACATACAGGTAATAAAAAATGGCAAACACGCTTTTCGACAAGATATGGGACAAACACGTCGTTCAGATAGTGGACGACGGACCTACACAATTATATATAGACCGCTTATACTGCCACGAGGTTACCAGCCCGCAGGCATTTGAAGGACTACGCAAACGCGGCTTGAAATGTTTGCGCCCGAAGCAGATTTTCTGTATGCCCGACCATAATACTCCCACGCATGACCAGGATAAGCCCATAGCCGACCCGGTATCGCGCAAACAGGTGGAAACGCTTGAATGCAATGCAAAGGAGTTCGATTTAACTTATTTCGGAATGATGAATCCCAACAACGGGATTATCCATGTGGTAGGTCCGGAGCAAGGACTGTCGTTGCCCGGAATGACTATAGTGTGCGGAGATTCGCACACCTCAACGCATGGCGCTATGGGTGCTGTGGCTTTCGGAATAGGAACGTCGGAAGTTGAAATGGTACTTGCTTCGCAGTGTATCTTGCAGCAAAAGCCGAAGTCAATGCGAATTACCGTAAACGGAAAACTGTCAGACGGTGTTACGGCAAAGGACCTGGCCTTGTATTTGATGAGTAAAATCACTACAAGCGGCGCGACGGGGTATTTCGTGGAATACTCGGGCTCTGCTGTACGCGAACTTTCAATGGAAGGACGCCTTACGCTCTGTAACTTGTCGATAGAGATGGGTGCACGCGGAGGCTTTATCGCGCCGGATGAGAAAACGTTCGAATATATAAAAGAACGCCCCTATGCACCGAAAGGTGAGGATTGGGATAAAGCCGTGGCTTATTGGAAAACGTTGAAAAGCGGAGACGACGCAGTGTTTGATAAAGAATTGCAGTTCGACGCTGCCGACATAGTTCCCATGATTACTTATGGCACGAATCCCGGAATGGGAATGCCTATAGACGGAACTATACCCGACGACCCGGAACCTACTTCGCAGAAGGCATTGAAGTATATGGGTTTTGTACCCGGTGAACAGTTGCTGGGCAAAACAGTTGATTACGTTTTCCTGGGTGCATGCACAAATGGACGTATTGAAGATTTCCGCGCTTTCACGTCGGTAGTACGGGGACGCAAAAAAGCACCGCATGTAGTAGCATGGCTTGTACCCGGTTCTTGGAACGTATGGAAACAAATAAAGGAAGAAGGGTTGGATAAGGAACTTGTTGCAGCAGGGTTTGAGATACGTCAGCCCGGGTGCAGCGCATGCCTGGCTATGAATGATGATAAAATCCCGGCAGGCAAGTTGGCCGTATCGACAAGCAATAGGAACTTCGAAGGCCGGCAGGGACCCGGGTCGCGCACATGCCTCGCAAGTCCTATGGTTGCTGCAGCTGCGGCCGTAACAGGAAAAATTACCGATCCGCGAACTTTAATTTAATTGTAGAAATGAAAAGGAAATTTGATATAGTTAGAAGTACGTGCGTACCTCTTCCTCTTGAAAACGTTGATACCGATCAAATAATACCGGCACGTTTTCTTAAGGCAACCGATAAAGAAGGATTCGGCGACAATCTTTTCCGCGATTGGCGTTATAATTCTGACGGCTCCAAGAAAGATTTTGTACTTAACGACCCTACATATAGCGGAGAGATACTTGTGGCTGGAAAGAACTTCGGCTGTGGTTCAAGCCGTGAACATGCGGCATGGGCTATCGCAGGTTATGGATTCCGCGTAGTGGTAAGCAGCTTCTTTGCTGATATTCATAAGAACAATGAATTGAATAATTTCGTTTTGCCTGTGGTAGTGTCTCCACAGTTTCTAGAAGAACTTTTCGGCTCAATCAAGGAAAATCCTAAAACAATAGTTACGGTAGATGTTCCTAATCAAACCATAACTAATGAACAGAATGGCAAAACGGAGCATTTTGAGTTAAACGGATATAAGAAGTATTGCCTTACCAACGGTTTGGACGATATTGATTTCTTGCTTCAGACAAAAGAAAAAATTGAAGCATGGGAAATGGCTAATAAATAGGTGAAAGGAACACTTTGTTTAGCCCCATCTTATTTAAATTGGGATTATTCCCGATATTAACATGATAATTTAGCGAGTTTGTACTTTTTGCTTTTTTGCGAAATTTCATAGTATGAAACAAGTTAAAGTAGAGATAATGGACACCACGCTTCGTGACGGCGAGCAGACGCGTGGTGTTTCTTTTACTCCTCACGAGAAACTCAATATTGCGCGTATACTTTTGCGCGAGGTTGGGGTAGACCGTATAGAAGTGGCCTCCGCACGTGTGTCTGAAGGAGAGCGCCGTGCCGTAGAGCTGATTTGCCGGTGGGCTAAAGTAGCCGATATGGTAAACCGTGTCGAAGTTCTCGGCTTTGTAGACGGACACGTTTCGGTAGATTGGATAAACGGGTGTGGTTGCAGGACAATCAATTTGCTTACCAAAGGTTCTTTAAAGCACCTGACTTACCAATTGAGGAAAACACCCGAACAGCATTTTGCCGACATTGCTTCCAGCGTAGAATATGCGCATAGTTTGGGCATGGATGTCAACGCTTATCTGGAGGACTGGTCTAACGGGATGCAAAATTCACCGGATTATGTTTATCGTCTGGTTGAACACTTGAATAAGGCAGGCGTGCACAGGGTAATGCTTCCGGATACGTTGGGTATTCTGAATCCTCTTCAAGTATTGGAATATGTGCATAAGATGATACGTCGTTTTCCTGATGTATGCTTTGAGTTTCATGCACATAATGATTACGACCTTGCAATATCAAATGTCTTGGCTGCAGTGTTGGCCGGTTGCAGAGGATTCCATACAGCAGTGAACGGCTTGGGTGAGCGTGCCGGCAACGCCCCGCTTGCCAGTGTACAGGCTATCCTTAAAGATCACTTTAACGCCATTACCTCGATAGACGAGAGCAAACTTATGTATGTAAGCCGCATTGTTGAAAGTTACTCCGGAATATCTATTCCTGCCAATGCGCCAATAGTAGGTGAGAGCGTCTTTACACAGGTTGCTGGCGTTCACGCTGACGGAGACAACAAGCACCAACTTTATTCCAACGCATTACTGCCTGAACGATTTGGCAGGGTGCGCGAATATGCTTTAGGCAAGAGCAGCGGTAAGGCTAACATACTTAAAAACCTCGAGGCTTTAGGTCTGGAACTAAATCCGGAACAGACTAAGCGCGTTACGCAACGGATAATAGAACTTGGAGACAAAAAAGAAATAGTAACCCAGGAAGACTTGCCGTATATCGTATCGGATGTGCTGAAGCACGAAATGCCCGAGGACAAGGTTCGTCTGGTAAGTTACTTCGTGTCTACGGCCTATGGGTTAAAACCTTCTGCTTCGTTGCGGCTCGAGATAAACGGACAGGAGTATGAAGCTCATTCAACGGGTGACGGACAATACGACGCTTTTGCCCGCTGTATCCGCCAGATTTACGTAGATAAACTCAAGAGAGAAATGCCAACGCTTGTAAATTACAGCGTTACGATACCTCCGGGCGGACGTACCGACGCGTTCGTGCAGACTATAATAACATGGAATATCAACGGCAAGGAAGTGCGCACACGCGGCTTTGACGGCGACCAGACTGAGGCCGCTATAAAAGCAACGATAAAAATGCTTAATGTGCTCGAAAATACAAATGATTCTGTAAAATAAACAATATAAGGTATTATGAAATTAAACATCGCAGTTCTTGCCGGCGACGGTATAGGACCGGAAATATCAAAAGTAGGTGTAGACGTAATGCAGGCAGTAGGCAAACGCTACGGACACGAGCTTACGTTTACTGAAGCAATATGCGGAGCTGCCGCAATAGATGCGGTAGGCGACCCGTTCCCCGAAGAAACATATAACGTTTGCAAGGCGGCAGACGCAGTATTGTTCTCAGCTGTAGGCGACCCCAAATTCGACAACGACCCGAAGGCAAAGGTTCGCCCCGAACAAGGCTTGCTCGCCATGCGTAAAAAATTGGGATTGTTTGCAAACATACGTCCGGTGCAGACATTTTCGTGCCTGTTGCATAAATCCCCGTTAAAAGACGAACTTGTGCGCGGGGCTGATTTCGTATGTATACGTGAACTTACCGGCGGCATGTATTTTGGTGAGAAACACGAAGGCGACGACATGGCTTTCGATACCAACAAATACACGCGCCCGGAGGTTGAACGTATACTGAAAGTTGCATACGATTATGCCCGTCGACGCAACAAGCATTTGACAGTGGTTGATAAAGCCAATGTGTTGGCTTCGTCGCGTTTGTGGAGAAAAGTAGCGCAGGAAATGGCGGAGCAAAACACTGATGTGGTTACAGATTTTATGTATGTCGACAATGCCTCCATGCGCATGATTCAGGAACCGACTTTCTTTGACGTTATGGTAACCGAAAACACGTTCGGCGACATACTTACCGACGAAGGCTCTTGCATTACGGGCTCTATGGGATTGCTCCCGTCGGCTTCTATAGGAGAGAGCACGCCTGTGTTTGAACCTATCCACGGTAGCTGGCCGCAGGCTAAGGGCAAGAACATCGCAAATCCGCTTGCGCAGGTTTTATCGGCTGCCATGCTGTTCGAATATTTCGATCTTATGGAAGAGGGAACGGCCATACGCAAGGCTGTCGACGCTTCGTTGGACGCAAACGTACGTACACCCGAAATCCAAGTTGAAGGTGGCGACGAGTACGGAACGCGCGAAGTAGGCCAGTGGCTTGTAGACTATATAAACAAGGCTTGAACCGATAGACATAGATTAAGAAATGCCAGTCTGTTTCGGGCGGGCATGCAAAACCGGAGATTGGGGTTAGGACTTTCCGATTCTTTTCTCTGAGATATTTCAAAATATGTCTGACATATTTTAAAATAGGTCAGACATATTTTTTCTTACCTACTATCTGTGATTTTTTTCGTCAGAATTTGAAAGGTTTTGTGAAAGCAACGCCTTTGCGTTCTGTTGCCTGAATTCCGAAGGCGAAATTCCAACCTTGCGGCGGAACTGACGCGTAAAGTGGTTAGGGTATGTAAATCCTAATTCCTGCGCTATTTCGGTTATGCTTGCCGGCGTGCGACAAAGCATGTGTTTTGCTGCGCTAATTATTTTGGCCTGTATGTAATCGCGAGCCGTTACGTGAAGGTCGCGTTTTACAACGTCGCCGAAATAATTGGCCGAAAGGTTGAACTGTTTTGCACACCATGCCACAGTAGGCTGCCCATGCTGTGCCGCCAGCCCGCTCGACAGGTAATTGGCCAGCAGCGTGTCTAAACGTTCTACCATCAACATGTTGCGCTGTTCGCGCAGCTGTGCGTACTGGCGCTCATAAAAACGTTTGCAGCATGATAGAAGCAAGCCTATGTTTAAGCGTATCATGTGGTTTTTCAAATGGTCTACCGGAGCATGCAGTTCCGCTCTCACGCTTGAAAAGCAATGCAGCAGCGTATCCCTTTCGTCTACCGACAATACTACGGCGTCGGGTACATCGAGGTCAAAATAATTAAACATGTAGAAATCGCGCCCCAGTCCAGACTTTTCAAGCAGTTCGGGGTGGAATGCAAGCATCCACCCTTGCGGGCGAAGCCCGTTGAGTTGCATTTGTACCGTTTGCCCCGGACGGAGCGAAAAAATGGTACCCGGACCGTAGTGGATACTGTGCCCGCCCTTTATTAGTGTTCCGAAATCGTTGTCCATAAGAACTATGCAGAACATTCCGAAATCGGTGGGGTCGAAAAGTGTCAAGTCGGCGTAAGCCAGGTTGCCGACGCTTACCAACGGGTGAAGCGTCTTTTGCCTGAAATATGCGTCGAATTGTTCAATGTTTTTAATTTTTACCGTTTGCATGCCTGCAAAGTTACTTTAAATAAACGTAATCGGTAATTTTGGTATGCTAAAAAGGATAGAATGCAGCCAAATAAGTATTTTTGGTATATATTCAGGTAAATATGTTCGCACAAACAATACATTTTTTACCTACTTTTACCCCGTCTTGCTCAGAATAGGACTAATATGAAATTAAAATGATATATGAACAACAATAATAAATAGTAACCAAAAAATCATCATGGCAGTAAAATTCTACAAAAAAGAGCATCAGGTGCCTCTTGAAATGCACAAAGTGCGCATAGTTCAGAAACTTTTTCTTCCACCCGTAGAAAAGCGCGTAGAATATATAAATGAAGCGGGCAACAATACGTTCCTGCTTCAGAACAAAGACGTGTTTATGGATATGTTGACCGATTCGGGTGTTAATGCGATGTCCGACCTCCAGCAGGCAGCCATGTTGCGGGCAGACGACTCTTATGCAGGAAGCGAGACATGCAACCGGCTGAAGCGTGCACTCGAGGATGTGTTCGGAACAAAATATTTCCTTCCGGCGCACCAAGGACGTGCGTGCGAGAACATTCTTGCCGAAGCATACGTCAAACCGGGATATATAATACCGATGAACTTTCACTTCACAACAACGAAGGCGCATATAACCCGTCTTGGCGGTGAAGTGGTAGAGCTCGTGACGGCAAGCGGACTCGAGCCTCAAAATGATAATCCTTTCAAAGGCGATTTCGATATTCCCGCATTACGCAAACTCATAGCGGAAAAACGCGACCGTATTCCTTTCCTGCGCATAGAAACCGGAACGAACCTCATAGGAGGGCAGCCGATAAGTATGAAGAACATCAAAGAGGTGTGTGCACTTTGCCGCGAGAACGGGATACGCACCGTGATAGACGCTTCACTTATGCAGGATAATCTCTATTTTATAAAAGTGCGTGAACCTGAATACAAAGATGTTCCCTTGAAAGACATCATGCATGAACTGGCCGACATATCCGACATCATTTACTTCTCGGCAAGGAAGCTCGGTTTCTCGCGCGGAGGCGCAATAATTACGAAACATGAGAATATATACCGCGAAATGATGGAATTCATTCCTCTATACGAGGGATTCCTAACTTACGGTGGCATGGAAGTCCGTTCAATGGAGGCAATGGCCCAAGGCTTGTACGAGTCTTTGGACATGGAGATTATATCTCAGGGGCCGTTGTTTATAGAATATCTTGTCAAGGAACTCGACGATTACGGCGTGCCTATGGTTAAGCCGGCCGGCGGGTTGGGAGCGCATATAAACGCTTCGGCTTTCCTGCCCGACATGCCCCATAACGTTTATCCGGCGGCAGCATTGGCGGCAGCGGTGTATATTGCGGGTGGTATTCGCGGCATGGAGCGCGGCACGTTGTCGGAGCAACGGGAAGAGGACGGTACAGAGCGGTATGCCGAACTTGAACTGTTGCGCCTTGCATGCCCGCGCCGCGTGTTTACTCTTTCGCAGATTAAATATTGCGCCGACCGCGTGAAATGGCTTTACGACAACCGCGAGCTTATAGGTGGTTTGGAATGGGTAGAGGAGCCAAAAGTGCTGCGCTTCTTCTTTGGCCGCCTTAAACCTATCGGCGACTGGCAGCAGAAACTCATGAACAAGTTCCGCGAGGACTTTGGCGATAGCTTGTAGACATTTTTAATAAGATAGTTTGTTTGAAAAAAGCATTCGGGTGTTTTATTTCCCGAATGCTTTTTGTTTATGTGCCTGTTTTCAGGCGTTCAAAGCCTGCTCTATGTCGGCTATTATGTCGTCTACGTTTTCTATGCCTACCGAGAAACGTATCAGGTCGGGGCGCACTCCTGCCGCGAGCAACTGCTCATCGCTAAGCTGGCGGTGTGTATGGCTTGCCGGATGGAGCACGCACGTGCGCGCGTCGGCCACATGTGTTACTATTGCTGCCAGTTTAAGGTTGTCCATAAACTTTATGGATACGTCGCGTCCGCCTTTCAGTCCAAAGGATATTACGCCGCATGAGCCGTTGGGCATGTATTTTTGCGCCAGTTCGTAATATTTGTTTCCTTTAAGGCCGCAGTAGTTCACCCATGCCACGTGCTCGTTCTTTTCGAGGTATTCTGCAACGGCTTGTGCGTTTTTGCAGTGTTGGGGCATACGCAGGTGTAGCGTTTCAAGCCCTAAATTCAAGAGGAAGGCGTTTTGCGGCGACTGTACGCTTCCCAAATCGCGCATAAGCTGAGCCACGGCTTTGGTTATGTAGGCCATTTTGCCGAAGGCTTTGGTGTATGTCAGTCCGTGATACGATTCGTCGGGGCTGCATAGGCCGGGGTATTTGTCGGCGTGCGCCTCCCAGTCGAAGTTCCCGCTGTCAACGATACAGCCTCCCACGCTGGTTGCATGTCCGTCCATGTATTTTGTGGTAGAATGCACTACAATGTCGGCGCCCCATTCGAACGGGTGGCAGTTTATGGGTGTGGGGAAGGTGTTGTCTACAATGAGCGGCACGCCGTGCGAGTGGGCAATGCGTGCGAATTTTTCAATGTCGAGCACTTCGAGGGTGGGGTTCGATATTGTCTCGCCGAATAATGCTTTTGTGTTGGGGCGGAAAGCTGCCGATATTTCTTCTTCCGAAGCGTCGGGGTCAACAAAGGTTACTTCGATTCCGAGTTTCTTCATCGTTACGCCGAACAGGTTGTATGTTCCGCCGTATATGCACGACGAGCTTACAAAATGGTCTCCGGCCTGGCAAATGTTGAACATTGCGTAGAAGTTAGCTGCCTGGCCGCTTGAGGTCAGCACGGCTCCAATGCCGCCTTCCAGGGCTGCTATCTTTGCGGCTACGGCATCGTTTGTGGGGTTTTGCAGGCGTGTGTAGAAATACCCGTTCTCTTCAAGGTCGAAAAGACGGGCCATTTGCTCGCTTGTTTCGTATTTGAATGTTGTGCTTTGGTAAATTGGCAGTACTCTCGGTTCGCCGTTCTTTGGAGACCATCCTGCCTGTACGCACAGCGTCTCTTTTTTGAATTTCCTGTCCATTGTGTTTTTTATGTTTTTGTTCGGGGTGTGTAAGTTTGAAACCAATCCAAAAATAGTTATAAAATTCGGAATAACGTAATAGATTAATGTGCGTGTTTCGGCTTAAACAGTGGGTTTGGCACGTTAAAAGTTCGTATATCCGGGTGAAATACCGCATTTTGCAATGTCGGTAATGCTTTTTAAGACAGACAAGCA
>OOBJ01000993.1_pt1 | contig 19050 bp, 17 predicted proteins | sample 1671331 | NCBI WGS metagenome assembly OOBJ01 (sample SAMN06348145, study PRJEB24527) | human gut metagenome | biome: human gut; feature: ankylosing spondylitis patient; material: feces | host: Homo sapiens | place: China | collected 2015-10 | reverse complement strand
AGCAACTGACTCTTAATCAGTGGGTCTAGGGTTCGAATCCCTAAGGGTGTACAAAGAGAAGCGTTTCCTTTTTGGAGACGCTTTTTTGTTTTATATCATCCCCTCACTTCACCCCGCTGCTTTCACTATATACATACATGACTACCAGCAACAAAAAATAGGACCTGTTTCACAACAGATCCTATCACATACTTACTAAAACTAAATTAACCACTAAAAAAACTAATATCATTTTCTTATGAGAACCTCTACATAGAGAGACCTCAAAAGTCTTTTGTAATTTAAACACCGGATAAGAACCGCCTCTTATCCTAATCGCAATGCAAAGATAGAACAAATATTTGAAACAACCAAATAAATTATACTATTTTTTATCGGTTTGTCCAAAATATCTCTAAATTTTACATTATTTAAAACTTATAGCCTACTGTCATCAATAATTGATGACGATTATTCTCTACCTGAGTAGCCTTAACAGAACAACCCATATCTGAGAAACTTTCGAATGGATAGAAATCTCCCTTCTGAGTAGAATACTGATAAGCTACATCTATAGCCAGATTCTGATAATTGAAACCTACACCCAAAGTGAAACGATTCATCGCCTTCCAGTTGGTATAATCGGCAGAAGAAGCTATATAAACACCATTGCTATCAAATGTCTGATCACGCAAAGCATTATCCTTATACATTGGCGATACGTAATTATAACCCAATCGGACAGACAACATGTCAACAGGCTTGATCTCTGCACCCAACTTCAAGGTGCTTACACCTTGCAGATTCAATCGGGTATCGTTATTCATAGCCTCGTCACTGCTACTGCTCTCATAATAGTCTCCCCAATAAGCATCATAATAACCGCCATCTTTTACACGGTTGTCCATATGATCGTACCATGCATACTCATAAGTTGCACCAAGAGCCAGATAATTACTTACTGTATGGCCCAAGCTGGCACCCACCTTCCATGGTGTATTGAGACGGAAATCATAATCTATACTCTGACCTCTATCACCCTTGACATAACAAGGCTGCTGACTTCCATCTTTTTCCTCATAGGTAGCAGGATCATTGTTTCCCCAAATACTAATATCATTATCACCACTAACCGTAAGATCATAGAAGATAGGGCTATTGAAATAAGCACCAATACGGAAAGGAGAATCCTTGACAGGCCGGAAGATAACACCTGCCTTCACATCAAATCCAGTACCTGTAATCTTCAGCTGTTCAAAAGAATCCATTATATTGCCGTCAACGAAGTTTTCGGAATAAAAGGAATTACTGTTGTAATGAACGTCATGAAGACCGATGGTCAGACCCAGCCAAACCTGATTATTAAGCGATCCACTGATATTGAAATCATAGGTACCGATATAACCATGCTGATACTGCCCAAACAAATACTGATTAGCCTCAGCATAAGCCAAGCCACCATCGGTAGGAACAGTAAACAAACCAGGCTGATAGTTTCCGGAATTATCCTTATATCCACCAAGGTTGGCGTCCTGACTGGTCCACCCAGCATACTCCTTGAAATTCTTAGCTGCGGTTATCTTATTAAGAGAAACATTCTTTAAAGCTCCAGCAGCATTCAGAATCTGTCCAAAGTCGGCACTCTTATGATAATTGAAAGCCAGATTCAGCCAATTGGTACCTTTGTTTTTCGGACTCCATACGATACCCACCTGGTCAAAGGTAGGATGACTCTTCTTACCATTAAAGGTAATAGTAGAAGCATTGTATTCCGTATAATTCTCTGCGTCTGTCTGAGCAATAACTCCTGCAGTAAGAGTCACTTGACTTCTACGGAAAAGACCAACACCAGCAGGGTTACTGCTGATAGTGGAAATATCGGCACCCAAAGCTTCCATAGCACCACCCATACCCACATAGCGGGCAGTACCAGTAAGCTGGGGTGCAGCCAACTTAGCGTCCTGATAAGTTTCTTGCGCAGCAGCAGTCATGCTAGCCATGAGCATACTGGCAAAGAATATATGTTTTAAATTATTCATAATCTTCTCAAATACTAATTATTGTTATCATTTTATCTTCTTCCACCGAAGCTGCCGCCACCAGAGTGACCGCCACCGCCACCGAAGCTACCGCCACCGGAACGGCCACCGCCACTGAAGCTACCACCTCCGAAGCTGCCGCCGCCACTGTTACCAAAGCCTGAATTGCCGCGACTACCCCAAGAAGAGTTGTTATTGTTGTAGTTGCCGTTATTCTGGCGCTGACCAAAGCTGCGATTAGAACCACTTCGGCGCGAATAAGTATTGCGATTATTACCAGTAATGCCAGTAAACCGATGATTAGAACCATCGATACGGCCCGGGTTGTTATAACGCTTGTTGCCAGCAAATCCGCCATAACTTACATGACCAATCATCGGACCACCCCAATACCATGGATTATAATATCCACCCCAGCCATAGTACCATGGGCTGTACCAGCCACCATACCAACCAGCATAGCCATAATACCATGGATCGTACCAAGGATCAAACCAAGGATCATACCAGCCGGCATAATATCCGTAACGCCAAGGATTGCGCCATCCCCACATACGGCTGCGCCAGTAATAAGGACCATAGCCGTAATAGTCATAGAACCAAGGATCATAATATCCATCCCAACGGCTCATTTCCCGAGTACGGCTGAAGTCTTCTTCCGGGTCAGCATATTTCTGTGCAAAATAAGCATCATCATAGATACTGTCAGGAGCAACACCCTTTCCTACATGAAACTGGATGATATCATTACCCAGAGAATCTTTCCCTACATTCTCATAATGACTCAAGAATCTACCACCGCGGTTATATTCATCCACGCTTCGGTTGCTTCCACTCCAGTACAAGGCATATATACTGTCTCTACGTGCTTTCTGCTCGGCATAAGCACGCTGTAATTGCGCACGATGCTCAGCTTGCTTCTTGGCCTCTTCCTTTGGATTGAAGTAGAGGTCATCGTCCTGCGCCATTGCCGTAAAAGGCATGGTTGCTGCCATGAGGACTGCTAGAAGATACATCTTTTTCATTTTACTATTCTCCTATTTTGATATGGAGTTTTTGCTCCATTTTGGGTTATTATTTATATAAATATAATAATCATAATGCAAAAATATTGCATATCTTACTGCAAAAGTACAGAAAAACCCTAAATAATGGTAGGATTTCCCCTATTTTTTATAATTTTGCAGAAAAATTAAATGAATTCAAACGTTTTTCAACATTTATACACATAAAAAAGGCATGAAATACTTAGTAGCATCATTCAATATTGAGACCGCTCCCGACCTGATGGAAGCAGCTCGCGACCTCCTTGCCGACGGAGCTGCCGAGGCAGGATTTGAATCGTTCGAGGAAACGGAAACAGGCATGGAGGCATACGTACAGAAAGACCTTTTCGATAAGGAGGCGCTTGATGCCTATATCTCTGATTTTCCTATCATGGATACCCAAATCACCTATGACATCCAGGATGCCGAGGACAAAGACTGGAATCAGGAATGGGAGGAACAAGGATTCGCTCCTATTTTTGTGGACGACCAAGTTGTTATATACGATGCCAAGCATCCAGAACTCTATCCAGACACAAGTAACCGTCCGGACATCATCGAGATAGGTATTGAAGCAAAACTTGCCTTTGGCACAGGAAATCATGAGACTACCCGTATGATTATCTCGCAATTGCTCCAGATGCCTATCAAGACCAAACGCATTCTGGATTGCGGTACCGGAACCGGCATTTTGGGACTCACCTCTTCCAAACTAGGAGCCAAAGATGTTGTAGGATATGACATCGACGAATGGAGCGTTGAGAATGCCAAACATAATGCTGTCCTCAATGGCGTTGACAATATGGAAGTATTCTTCGGAAACAGCAGCGTTCTCAACCATGTCAGCGGCGTATTTGATGTAGTGATGGCAAACATCAACCGCAACATCCTGCTTGAAGACATGAAACTGTTCCGCAGCGTCATGAACATTGGTGGTTCTCTGATACTCAGCGGATTCTACGAAGAGGACATTCCTGTTTTGCTGGAAAATGCTGCAGAGCTTGGACTTCACGAAACCAACCGTCATGTTGACAACAACTGGGCATGCCTGGTACTTGGGGAATAGAAAAGCCAGAGCATCAGATTACCCTATCAACAGTAAAAATATAAGGTGTAATTCATAAAGTACATTTTTCATTGTACATGATGAATTACACCTTACACATTCCGTCACTCGTTAAATATTTTCTCATTGTTATTACTTCCTATGCACAATTGCTTCAAGTCGTAATAACTTCCATTGTAGATATCAAAATCTACATATCCCTTGATGCCTGGCAACTTACCAGCATCCGTATGCTGCCAGAACTTCCATTTGCCCTTGTATTGCACCTTGTCCACATAATAATGGGCTATCCAATAAGGATAATCATCAAAAACCGGCGCACTTAGGTATTGCTCCTTAAACTTATAATAAGTATAGATGATAGGCTTCACATGATACCTGTCTTCTACGATATGCAACCACGTAAGTACATCACGCTGAAAATCCTCCACGCTCTTATCGTCCGGTTTGTGCTCGATGTCAAGCACTGGCGGCAAATCTCCATCGGTAAGATGCACTTGCTGCAGGAAATAATAAGCCTGTTCACGAGCCGTAGATTTATTGCTCCAGAAATGATATACACCACGGATAAAACCAAAATCGCGAGCCTGATTGAAATTAGAACGGAAATTCTCATCCAACCTGCTGGAGCCCTCAGTGCTCTTAATGATGACAAAACGCACAGGGCATCCCTTAATCATTGCATTCTTAAGCTGCTCCCAATCTATATCTCCCTGATAATGAGAGATATCTATGCCATGAATTTCATATCCTTCAGGATATACCTCATCACCATAAAGCGCACGCCATCTAAAACCGGTAGGACCTACGAAGAAATGGTAAAACAAAAAAACATACAGTACAACAACTGCTATTCCGCCAATCCACCAAGCCCAACGGGGATAACGGCTCCAAAGCCCCGACGAACGTCTGGACCTACGTCTACGGGCAGGTCGCTTCGCCGTGGATTTGACCGGGGAAGAAGAAGTTTTCTTCGCTCCACCACGTTTGTTGTTGTTGCTAGTTTGTTTGTTTACCATGATAATGAACTATATATAAAAAAGAGGGAGGAGGTGCATGCATGGCTATACAGCCTACGGCAAGACATCCCCTCCCTAAAGGTCGGCTAGAAGAATCTAGCACCTATATAAGAATGTTTATTCCTGAATCATCAGAAACATATTTCTTACTTAGCCTGCTCCAACTGGAGAGTCTTTGTGGTCTGGTCGCAAACCTCAGATGGACCCCAGTACTGGATAGGACCTGGATATACATAAGCTGTCTCCTTAGCCCACTGCTCACGCTTAGAAGCGAAGAACTTGAATGGAGCACCGTCGAGCTCTACGAGAGCCTTGCGGATAACTGGCTTGTTGGCACCGTTACGACGCTCGATGTTCATCATCATTGTGATAGGCACACCACCAGCAATCCACTCAGCAGCAGGAGCTGTTGTGTTCTTGATAACTGACATGTAACCAGTCTTGCCGTTAGCGATGAGGCGAGATGCGTTGAAACCGAGTGAGTAGCAGTAGTCTGCATCGTAGTTAGAAGGAGCTGCGCAACGTCCCTCGTAACCGAAGAAGTGGTGCTGAGCTGAGAACTTACCTACGAACTTACCCTCCTTCTTCCAAGCAGCCAACTTCTCAGCTACCATACGAGAGAGCAACTTCTCTGTCTCGATGAGAGAAACCTGTACGTTTCCGTGAGGGTCACGGTCGAGGCAGAGCTGGCGAGCTACGTCAGCTGGCAAAGACTCCAATACAGCGAGGTTGTCCTTAGCGATGGCACCCTTAACGAATGCAATCTGCTCCTCAGCACTTGCAAACTCACGGCTCTCGCCTGTTGCTGGGTCTGTAAGAACCTCGTTCAACTCTGCGATAAGCTTCTTGATAGCTGGGATGAACTCGATCAAGCCCTCTGGGATGAGAACAGTACCGAAGTTGTTGCCCTCAGCAGCACGGTTGGCTACGGCTGTAGCGATGTATGTAACAACATCGTCAAGTGACATTTCCTTAGCCTCTACCTCCTCAGAAATCAAACAGATGTTTGGCTGAGTCTGGAGAGCGCACTCAAGAGCGATGTGAGAAGCTGAACGACCCATCAACTTGATGAAGTGCCAGTACTTGCGTGCAGAGTTACAGTCGCGCTCGATGTTACCGATGAGCTCAGAATATGTCTTACATGCTGTATCGAAACCGAAAGAAGTCTCAATCTGCTCGTTCTTCAAGTCACCGTCGATAGTCTTAGGACAACCGATTACCTGAACGCCATACTTCTTGGCAGCATAGTACTCAGCGAGAACGCAAGCGTTGGTGTTAGAGTCGTCACCACCGATGATAACGAGTGCCTTGATACCGAGCTCACGGAGGATCTCGATACCCTTCTCAAACTGGTCTTCCTTCTCCAACTTGGTACGGCCAGAACCGATGATATCGAAACCACCAGTGTTGCGGTACTCGTCCATGATCTCAGAAGTAATCTCCATATACTTGTGATCAACGAGACCACCAGGACCGAGGATGAAGCCATAGAGCTTGTTAGCTGGGTTGAGAGACTTCACGCCGTCGAAGAGACCAGAGATAACGTTGTGACCGCCAGGAGCCTGACCGCCAGAAAGGATAACACCTACGTTGAAAGCAGGGAGTTCCTGAGCCTCGCCAGCCTCGAAAGTAATAACAGGCATACCGTATGTGTTAGGGAAGAGAGCCTTGATTTCTTCCTGGTTACCTACTGACTGAGTTGCTGCACCCTCAACTGCCTTAACAGGACCCTGAAGCGCCTTTGGCAACTTTGGCTGATAAGCAGCTCTTGCAATCTGCAATGCACTTTTTTCCATAATTCTTTTATTAATATTTAATTAGTTGAAACTTCAAAAACACTGCAAATTTAAGGTTTTTCTGCGAGATACGGAAAGAAAAATGCTAAAAATGCGTTAATAAGAAGATTTTTTCTGAAAAAATATTGGATTTACAAAGAAAATGATTATCTTTGACCAATATTTCGAATCATTTATTAACTAAAAGATTATAATATGGCTAACAAAAGAGATTTAAAACGCACTATTAACTACATCACCAGCGAGCTTTTCGCTGAGACTGTAGCTGCCTCATTGTATAACGGCAAACCGAGTCAGGAAGACGTAGATGGAATTCTGTCTTCAGTGGTGATGATTAACAACGATTTCATCAGCCGAGTTTCTCACCCGGAACCAGGCATCAAGACTGGCGTCTATTACCAGAACTTGATTAAGGATTTCAACAAGCAGGTAAGCGAAGTGGTTGATCAAATCGCTAATTTGGGATAGCGACACGGTAGAAAGAGAAAAGAATTAAAAGAAATAAGGGAATAAGAGGAGTTTCTTTCCAAGACTCCTCTTTTCACCTATTTTATATATAACATAAAAAATAATGATAAGAAACATCTGTCAGTGGGTATTGTACAAGCGTTTGGGATGGAAAAAGGATGTAGCCTTCGAACTTCCTGAAAAGTATATCATCTGCTTAGCTCCTCATACCAGCAACTGGGATTTGATTCTCGGTCAGCTGTTCGAACACGCAGAGGGTATGAAGTGCAATTTCCTCATGAAGAAAGAATGGTTTTTCTGGCCTCTAGGTCCCATCTTCCGCAGAATGGGAGGCATTCCGGTTTGGCGCAGCAAGCACACCAGCATGACCGACAACCTTGCAGAAGAAGCCAAGAAGCGCGAAAGCTTTGGACTTTGCATTACTCCAGAGGGCACCCGCTCACTGAATCCAGACTGGAAAAAGGGCTTTTACTTCATTGCCCTCAAGGCTGGTCTGCCTATCTATCTCTACGGGGTTGACTTCCAGCGTCGCCTTATCCAGTGCAACAAAGTCGTCATTCCTTCTGGAGATGTAGATAAAGACATGCGCGAGATAAAACTCTACTTCAAGGACTTTAAAGGCAAGAAGCCAGAGAAGTTCACCATTGGCGAAGTAGACTAAAAAAAGAGGGTTAAAAAGAAAAGTGAAACATCAACATATAACATATTGTTTAGTAAGCAGTTTGCTGTTGGCTACCGGAATTATATTCCAAGCTAACGGCAAATCGTCTTTTGCTACCTACGATGAAGGCAACAGCCTGGCTTGGGAAGGTATAGATTACGATGACGACCCATGGGTATTCAATGCCTCCCGTCCTTATTTCCCAACAGCAGGTCTGTCCAACCGGCATATCTCTTTATGGGCTTCCCACGGCCGCTATTATTGCAATGACCTCCGCCGTTGGAAATGGCAACGCCCCAACCTCTTTTGTACAACGGAAGACCTCTTCACCCAAACCATTGTGGTGCCTTATCTCATCCCAATGTTGCAAAATGCAGGTGCCGTGGTATTTACGCCCCGCGAAAGAGACTGGCAAAAGAACGAAATCATTGTAGACAACGATGATGCAGAAAAATCAGTATGCTACAAAGAATCGGCTACCGGCAGGAAATGGACCAATTGCGACTCTGTAGGCTTTGCCAACAAGCAGAACGTATACAGCGATGGCGAGAATCCTTTCCGCATGGGTACGGCAAGAAAAGCCAAAGCTACCAAGCGGAAGAAATTCAGCCAGGTCAGCTATCAGCCCCGTTTCCCTGAAGAAGGAAAATATGCGGTTTATGTCAGTTACCAGACGGTACCCATGAGCGTGAGCGATGCAAAATACATCGTCTATCATAAGGGAGAAAAAACAGAATTCACCGTCAACCAGAAGATGGGTGGCGGAACCTGGGTATACCTCGGCACCTTCGATTTCGACCGTGGATGCAATGAGTTCAACCGGGTGATATGTACCAACCAGTCTTCCAAGAGAGGCATTGTAACCACAGATGCCGTACGCTTTGGTGGCGGTATGGGCAATATAGAACGCGAAGGCAATCTGAGCGAACTGCCCCGCTGCCTGGAAGGAGCGAGATATTACGCTCAGTGGGCCGGAGCACCCTACAAGGTTTATAGTGGAAGAGAAGGCAAGAACGACTATGCAGATGACATCAACACCCGCTCTCTGATGACCAACTGGCTGGGTGGCGGCAGTGTATACATGCCTGCTTTGGAAGGAAAAAATGTTCCTATCGAACTCTCGCTGGCACTACATAGCGATGCAGGATATAACAGGGACGGTAAGTCAACCTGGGGCGCACTCTCTATCTGCACCACCGATTTCAACGATGGTATGCTGAATAGCGGTGTATCCAGAATGGCTTCCAAGGATTTTGCCAGAGCACTACGTGATAATCTGGTAACAGATATCAGCGCTATCTATGGCGAGTTTGGCAAACGCTATCTATGGGACCGCAACTATTCGGAGACTCGCCTGCCCGAGGTTCCTTCCGCCATCCTTGAGATGCTCTCTCATCAGAGTTTCCCGGACATGCGTATCGCCCAGGACCCGATGGGAAAATTTGCCATAGCCCGGTCTATCTACAAGACCATCTTGAGATATATAAACAGCAATCATGACAAGCCATACGTGGTTCAGCCGCTGGCTCCCAAGAACTTCAGCGTAGAACTGGATGATAATTTTGCAAATCTTTCCTGGACTCCACAGCTCGATTCCATCGAACCTTCTGCACGCCCTACCCGATATATCGTATATAAGGCTGAAGGCAAGGGAGGTTTTGACAACGGAACCGTTGTAAGACGTCCCAACTGTCAAATCAAGATGGAACCAGGCAAACTATATAGTTTCAAGGTGGCTGCCCTTAATGCTGGTGGCGAGAGCTTCCCAACCGAAACGCTCTCGGCACTCTACAATCCAACAGCTACGAAGTCGGTATTGGTTGTCAACAACTTCCATCGTCTCGCTTCACCACAAGTAGAAGACAATGATTATATCCAAGGTTTCGACTTCGACAAAGACCCAGGTGTCAGCTATGGACTTACAGCCGGATGGAGCGGAAAGCAGACCAGCTTCGATATTAACAGGATGGGACAGGAAACCACCAACGGACTAGGTTATTGCGGCAATGAGATGATAGGAAAGTTTGTGGCAGGCAATGATTTCAACTATGTAGTAAGCCATGCCCGGAGCATCGCTTTGGCAAACAAATATAACATTGCCAGCTGTTCCAGCGAAGCAGTCGCCAATGGCAAGGTTAGGATGGAAAACTATCAGGCAGTAGACCTTATCAACGGTCTGGAGCGAAATGATGGTTATACCCGTGAATATTACAAGACATTCACCCCTGCCCTGCAGAAACGCATCACCTATTATGCACTCAGTGGAGGCAAGATGCTCATCAGCGGTTCGTATAACGGAAGCGACATGCAGACTGAAGAGGAGCAAACCTTCATGAATGACATTCTCAAGGTGAATTATGAGCCTACGGGCACCAGATTCATCGTACAGGACATCAACCCGGAAGATTCCACCATCACGGAACGAGATAGTATCGTGTATACTACGGATAGTGTGGCAGGCATGGGGATGGAGTTCAACTATTACAGTCAGTTGAACGATCGCCACTACGCCACCACCCATCCTGAGATATTAAATCCAGCTGGCTCCAAAGCCTTCACTGCGATGCAATATACCTCAGGAACCAGTGCTGCCGTAGCATACAAGAGTTCCAGCTATCGAACCTTCGTCATGGGATTTCCATTGGAATGTATCATCGATGAGAAAACCCGCAACGGCATCATGCTGGGAATCCTCAAGTTCCTGACAGAATAATCAAATTCTTAACGGAATAGGAGAATAAAAGAATAAACATAATAATAACAATTTGAGCAAACTTTGCAAATCATAAAGTTCAAAGTTCAAGGTTCAAAGTTCAAAGTAAAAAAGGATATGTATAAAATTCAAGCAAACCAGTCTGGCACACGCTCTATCGAAGTGAGCGACCAGCATTTAGAGACTATTGACAAGTATCAGTTGCTCCGCAACCTCGTAGATAGCAATGGTATCATCGACGAGGAAGTGCTCGACAAGTTGAAGTTCAATGTTCGTTCTCTTCTGGAGAGCAGCGACATCAAGGACAAGGCGTTGCTCGACCTCGGCCTCGACGTAATCTACCATCAGAACATGAAGGCTCTCGGTCTCCACAATCTCGTATTGCTCTACGTAGACTGGAAGGACAAGAAGGCAGCAGAAGAAGTTGCAGGAGCAGAACCTGATGCAGTAAATGATTAAATAATTTTGAATGGATTATAAGTTAACAGACTTCCTGCCAACCACCAAGAAGGAGTGCGAACTCAGAGGATGGGATGAACTGGACGTCATCCTCTTTTCGGGTGATGCCTACGTAGACCACCCATCCTTCGGGGCTGCTATCCTCGGAAGAATCCTGGAGGCAAACGGCTACCGTATAGCCATCGTTCCACAGCCCGACTGGCATGGCGACTTCCGTGACTTCAAGAAGCTCGGTCGTCCTCGCCTCTTCTTCGGTGTATCTCCGGGAGCTATGGACTCGATGGTGAATCGCTACACGGCAAACCGCCGAATGCGCAGCGAAGATGCTTTCAGCCCCGACTCCCGTCACGACATGCGCCCCGACTATCCGTCTATCGTCTATACACAGATACTGAAGAAACTCTATCCCGATGTACCTGTGGCACTGGGCGGTATTGAGGCTTCGTTGCGCCGCATCAGCCACTACGACTACTGGAAGGATGAGCTGCGCAAGTGCATCCTCTGCGATTCGGGTGCCGACCTCATTCTCTACGGCATGGGCGAACGCTCTATCGTGGAACTTGCCAACGCCTTCGCCGAAGGCAAGACCATGGACCAGATTCACGAGATGCCGCAGGTGGCTTTCTACTGCAAGGAGAAGGACATTCCGGGCGGATTCAAGGACGATGACATCATCCTGCACAGTCATGAGGAGTGCCTTCACAACAAAAAGGGACAGGCAGAGAACGTGCGCCATCTGGAGGAAGAAGCCAACAAGATGCATGCCCAGCGCATGATTCAGGAGACCGACGGCAAGTATGTGGTGGTGAATCCACCGTTCCCGCTGATGACCACCGAAGAACTGGATGCCGCCTTCGACCTGCCTTATACCCGTCTGCCTCATCCTAAGTACAAAGGCAAGACCATTCCGGCATACGAGATGATCAAGTTCTCCGTAAACCTGCATCGCGGCTGCTTCGGCGGTTGCTCATTCTGTACCATTTCGGCACATCAGGGCAAGTTCGTGGTATGCCGAAGCAAGGAGAGTATCCTGAAAGAGGTGAAGAAAATCATCGAAATGCCCGATTTCAAGGGATATCTGAGCGACCTGGGCGGTCCTTCGGCTAATATGTATGGCATGCATGGCAAGAATCAGAAAGCTTGCGAGGTATGCAAGCGACCATCATGTGTGAACCCACAGATTTGTCCGAACCTGAATACCGACCACAGCAAGCTGCTGGAGATTTACCATGCCGTAGATGCCCTGCCAGGCATCAAGAAGAGCTTCATCGGTAGTGGTGTGCGCTACGACCTGCTCCTGCACAAGAGCAAGGACGAGAAGGTGAACCAGGCAGCAAGGGAATATACCCGCGAGCTGATTACCAAGCACGTGAGCGGCCGATTGAAGGTAGCACCTGAGCATACCAGTCCAGAGGTTCTGAAGTTCATGCGCAAACCATCGTTCGACCTGTTCTACGAGTTCAAGCGCATCTTCGACAAGATTAACAAGGAAGAAGGACTCAACCAGCAGATCATTCCATACTTCATCAGTTCGCATCCGGGCTGTCATGAGGAGGATATGGCGGAACTGGCGGTCATCACCAAGGGTCTCGACTTCCATCTGGAGCAGGTGCAGGACTTCACTCCTACCCCAATGACGATATCTACGGAAACCTGGTACACGGGATATGATCCATATACATTGGAACCAGTATTCAGTGCCAAGACTCAGAAGGAAAAGCTTGCCCAGCGCATGTTCTTCTTCTGGTATAAGCCAGAGGAGCGCCGTGCCATCGAAAGTGAACTTCGCCGCATCGGCAGAGCCGACCTCATCGACAAACTCTACGACAAGAAGAGTTTTGACCGCGGATTCAAGGGAAAGAAGACCAATTACGATGACAAGGCTATTGGTTCTACCTATGATAATCCGGGTGTTGGCAGAGGAGCTAAAGGCAAGCGTGGAGCTGGCAGAAATGCTCCAGAAACGAACACAGGTAGAGGTCGTGGAAGAAATACTTCAGACCGCTTTGCCCCAAAGGGTTACGGCAACGTGGGTTGCTATGACGAAGAGAAATACCTTAACAATGGAAAATCTCTCAAGTCAGGCAAACCCACGAATGCAAACATCCGCGATGCGGTAGCAGCAGCAAGAGCCGAACTCCGTAATCAGAAAGACCCAAATGCCGGTTTCTTCAAGGATAAGAAGAAAAAGAGTTTCAATCCTAATTTCGATAACGACAACCACAATCGCAAGAACCGTTATAACAGCGGTGACAAGAACGAGCGTGGAGGCAGTCGTGGAAATCAGGGAAGAAACGAAGGCAGAGGAAGAAGAAGATAAAAAATTAAGCCTGGATAGGATGATTTCTTTCTATCAACCCTATTCAGGCTTAAATTATGCCATTATACTTTTGCAAAATCATTCAGGAGTTTTGTTATTTTTGGAACTGCAGCATTAGGATAAGTAAAATTTCTGAAATGATAACATTCTTGGCAATTCCCTGAAGAATGAAATTATAGAAAAATTAAAAGACTCAGACAAATATGCACCAGATACCATGGTCGTGAAGACAATAATCCTACTTATCGAAACAATAGTCGCCATATCGTGCTTGTTCCTTCAGGATTCAAAGGTTTTGAACTCCCTGACCATTCTGTACTGACAACAGATGCTTCACGTTTCTGGGCAGCTCCCCAAAATCAGTAATCTTCAGCCTATCTTTGCAAATAATATAAAGAGGGAGTATGAAGCAAGCAAAATGGCATACCGGGATATCAAGAACTCCATTGATACAGCGAAGCAAGAAGGTCTTGCGGAGGGTATGGAAAAAGGCATGAACCAGAAAGCCCTAGATATTGCCAGGAATATGCTGACAGATGGTGTTGACATCAATCTGATAATGAAGTATTCCGGACTTTCCCAGGAACAAATCGAAAAATTGAAATAAGATGTCATCTCAGAAATATGAGAAACAAATTGCCCCAACCTGCTTACTCTAGCGGGTTGGGATTTTTTTTATTTTAATTTAAAATGCTTTCTTTCTAAACAAAAAGCAGTTCTTATGCTATATTTCCTTGCGCTCCGCTTCAATATATAATAAACATTAAGTTTTTTCTAAAAACATTCAATTTTCATAATTAATCATTATTTTTGCAGAGAGAATCAACAGTTTTGATTATGAAGAGATAACCCCACGTCATCCTTCAACACAATAATGCAAATAAAGCTACAGATATGGGAAAGAATTTAAATATACATAAACTCCTAGCCGATGGCGAACGAGTAACGCTCGAATGCAAAAAGGCAACAAAAGGTATTCCAAATTCTCTTTGGGATACCTACTCCGCTTTTGCCAATACCTCTGGTGGCATTATCCTATTAGGTGTAATAGAACACATCGAAGAAAAGGACATTACAAAACGATTTGATATAGTCGGTGTTGAAGACGTAGATAAAATCCGAAAGGATTTATGGAACATAGCAAACAGCCGGGAAAAAGTGAGCATAAACCTTTTGCATGATGAAGATGTAGAAACAATTACCATTGATGACAAAAACATTATCGCCATTAATGTACCTCGAGCAGATTATACGATTCGTCCAATCTATATTAACAATAATCTATTAAAGGGAACCTTCAAACGTAATCATGAAGGTGACTACCATTGTACAGAGCAAGAAATAAAGATGATGCTTCGTGATGCCAATGAAACAGGCAATGATGGTTTATTGTTAGAATACTATACGATGGATGATATTGACATTCCAACCTTGGAGCGATTTCGCCAAATGTTTCAGAATTTACATCCTGAACATCAATGGAACTCGGCTGAGCATAAGGAGTTCTTGATAAACTTTGGCTGTTATACGAAAGATCGTAGAACAGGAAAAGAGGGATTGACTATGGCCGGACTCTTAATGTTTGGCAAGGGTCTTCCTATTCGTGAGCGTTTTGATAATCTACGTATGGACTACATTGACAAGTCAAATCTGATAGGCTCACAACGCTATAGTGATCGAATAACCTATGATGGTACATGGGAGAACAACCTATTCAACTTTATTCGGATGATTATCCCCAAACTGACACGTGATTTACCGCACCCATTTAACATGGATGGTATTGTACGCAAAGATGATACACTTCAGGCAAAAGCGGTACGCGAAGCCGTTACCAATATGGTTATCCACTCTGATTTCATGGTGAATGGGGTGCTGAAAGTTGAAAAATTTGACGACTGCTTTGTGCTGACCAATCCTGGACTCTTGAAATTACCAATTGAGCAGATTTATAAAGGTGGAGAATCCAAGGCTCGTAACCAGAGAATGCAGAATATGTTCCGCATGATAGGCTTTGGCGAGAACCTGGGTTCAGGCTTTCCTCTCATCCTCAGCGCTTGGAATGAAAAGCATTGGATTAAACCTGAATTATTAGAACAGCCAGATTTTTTGCAAGTTAGATTAACGTTGCATATACAAAATGAGCCGATAAATGAGCCGATAAATGAGCCGATAAATGAGCCGATAAATGAGCCTCTATCTAAAAGACAAATAGCAATACTCGCAGCCATCAAGATGCATCCGTCCTTGACAAGAGACGAATTGGCAGAAGAAACAGGATTGTCTCTGGCTACTTTAAAGAGAGAAATAACCAACTTACGGAAAAATGGATATATAACTCGTGATGGTAGCAATAAAAATGGTCAATGGATAATACTTATTAATCATTAAAAAATTTCTCCCAACCTACTTACTCAAGCGGGTTGGGGAAATTAGTTTCAGTATAAAATGTGAAGATAGCATGATACCGATTACACCGCTACGCTTAGTACGATACAGCACTATCGTCACTTTACCAACTTAGTGACAAATTTGTGAGACTGCGTCTCACAAATTTAAAATATTATTCGATATTGTTTTCCTCAAACTCTCTTTATTACATCCGAAGGTTTCTCTACCGTTTGACCTTCCTTTGCCAATCGCATGACCTCGTCCTTATCACGGCTCAAGGCCAATCGCTCATAAAGACAACTTCCCACTTGTCGCTGCAGTTGTCTACCCCCCAATGTTGGTTTGCACATTCTATCTCATAGAAATTACGCTCAGCGTCATTTGTGATACGCATCAATATTAAATAATGAGACCATGAAAGAAGAAAGTCTGGAACTTCATTCTCAGATTGTCCCAAAATCCGCAACGTGTTGCGGATTTTGAATATACCAAAAACAATTTGCGACATTTTTCCAATGTATCAACAGACCATCCCCCTTCAAAACAGGCAATTAGTTTCCAAGACAAATCTTGCAAGACCCGCTTCCCATATTCTGCACGAACATTCCCACTTTGTTCATACTCCACTATATATTTACCAATATAATACTTGGTATAGACCTCAGTAGTATTGACTGAAGTCTTCACATAAGATCTTGCCTGTTCTATAAGACCAGATACCTTACTAAATAAGTCCTCTATGCTATCGGAGGTCTTTATGATTTCATTTGCCATAACCCTATTATTGCTTAAGACATCATTAATCTTGTTTAGTATCATAAATTCGCCGAATTTTATTGCAAATATACATTAAATGTTGCAATAACCGTTATAAATTAAACTATTTTATACAAATTTTCCAATAAAGCTATTGCAGCTTCAGATATGAAGATGACCTCAGGGCAAACCGAGGATTCCTTGACAATTTCTTCAATAAAAGCAAAAAACAGAGGGCCTCTTGTCCACAGAAACAATTTAAACTATATTTTCTTAAAAAACAGCCTAAAAGTTTGGATGTTACAAATATTAAGTTTATCTTTGCAGTAGTTAGGCAGTGCTAGGCAATTTGAAAGCAAGCTTTCATTGAGCCCACTGGCACTATCTTTGCAAATAATATAAATTGAATATCGTATGAAACAGGTAGAAGAACTCGATAAGGTTTTCGACCGTCTCTTTGAGGAAGCCGAGATTGCCAAATTCACGCCTCAGGAAATGAAGGAATATGAAGCAAGTAAAATGGCATATCGGGATATCAAGAACTCTATTGATACGGCGAAAAGGGAAGGTAGAATAGAAGCTAACATTGAAACAGCTCAACGTTTGCTGGCTATGGGGCTTCCAACAGAACAGGTTGCTAAAGCGACCCAGCTACCTTTGAACATGGTTCAAAATCTGAGCAACTAATAAAAGTGAAAACTAACGTTTTTCTTTTATACTGGATATCATACAAATAACCCCAACCAACTTTTTCAAGCGGGTTGGGGCAATTTTTATTTCAATATAAAATATGACGATAGCTACCCTTTCATCTTTACAAACATCAAAGGTCCAATCCTTGTTAAGGAGGAAGATATGGATGCTTATATCAGAAACCACGAAGATGACTTCATCGGTCAAGCCGAAGAATCCTTGCCAAGAAAATCCTGCCAAAGATTATTCGAATTATTCGACATAGATACAGACAGGTTGGAATTATAACATACCGCCAAAGTACATGATATCAAAATGTACTTTGGCGGTACACCCTCGGACTAGAAGAGAGGGAGATTTCCGTTTACCCTCATGCCCGATAAGCACAGATGTAAACAATCTGCGTACCCTCACACTCCAGCTCACCATTGACGAAAGCCATCCTTGCCTGATACTCCGCTGCCGTTTCGTCCATCGCTTGAACATAAGTAGTCAGCGACTCGCCCAATTCTGTCGATATATCTACATAAAAATAGTCCATAAGTTTTCTTTTCTACTTTTCTTTATTAGTATTCATATTTTTCCCAATCTTCCCCATATTGTTCTATGAGATATTTATACCACCCATCATAAAACAGTTCTTCAACATTATCTACATAACGTTCAAGAACATTCCAATGACTACCAGAAGAATACGGTCCATCAAATTCTTCCTTACCAAAATACTTTTCGTCTATTTCGATGTCATCAGCTTGACTATCGCCATATAGTGCTTCAGATACCACGTCACAAAAGCTACCATTAAGCCATACAGGATTAGGACGACCATCTTCCAAGCAAATTCCATCTTTATTCAAATCGGCAAAACATATGCCTGCTTCATAACCAGCCTTTACTATAGCTTTCTCTAAAATATGCTTTTTCTGCGAATTACAGCAATCATCATTAAAATTATCTACCATATCACCTTCATAAATTTCTTTCATTTGGGCGGAATGCATATTGATTCATTCCACCCAATTTACAATTTACTTACTTCTCTTCAACATCCAAGGTTATCTGATTATTGCTTGGTAGTTCACTCAGAATTTCAACAAAGACAAAGGGTGATGAAAATATATAATTTTCATTATCCCACTTATCTTGCAAATACATGAAACCTCTATTAGCATAAGCCTCCATCTCACGAACCAACATCGTGATAAAATTACTTACATGTTCCTCAGGACCATTCTCCAAAGAAAGCCAATCAAAAGAGAATTTTTCAAACTTCTCACTTCGATTAAACAATGTAATTAAAATAAAATCTCTTATTGGCGTTGGTTTCCAATGAGACAATGGGGCAAATTCCATTTTTTCATCGCATGGCTTCAAATACTCTTTTTCCCCCAAACGAAGTCCTATGATATAGGCATACATAAAAGTCTGATAGAATGCCCCAAAGGTTGAGAAATCACCCTTACCCGTCACATCACCTTTAGATGAAATTCTCTCTATTAAAGACTTAAACTTTGTATTGTATCTCGGTTTGCGATTACAAATCGCATCTCTAAACTCTTGATGATTCATAATTAATACTTATAGCATTTATCAATAGTTCGTTAAAATTTGAGATAATGGCTAAGCAGCTTTACGTTGCCAGCC
>OOBJ01000989.1_pt1 | contig 19101 bp, 13 predicted proteins | sample 1671331 | NCBI WGS metagenome assembly OOBJ01 (sample SAMN06348145, study PRJEB24527) | human gut metagenome | biome: human gut; feature: ankylosing spondylitis patient; material: feces | host: Homo sapiens | place: China | collected 2015-10 | reverse complement strand
CCCCCTTTGATCCCCCGGCCTTCTGCCCTAGCGGTATTGGTTGCGGGTAAAAAAGGCACGCGGCATCCTCAAGGGCATCCCTGCCGCGCCACGGACTGAAAGCAGAGAGTGTTCCCTTGATGAAACCAAAGGAAAAACAAGACCGATTTATCCACCTGCTTAAAGTGGCAAATCGGTCTGGGTTTGTAGTAGAAAGCCTATCGAGGGGGTGGCGGCAATGCCGCAGGGGGAGCGAAGCGTCCCCCTTAGCAGGGTCCAGGGGCGGCAGCCCCTGGCGCGCCTTTGGTGACTTTCCCCGCGACGGGAAAGTCACCCGGGGCATGGGGCGGAGCGCCCATACAAGGGGGCTGTGGGGGCAAAGGCCCCCACTTGGGGAGTGCAGAGGGGCAGCGCCCCTCGCAGGAAAGCTGGGTACCTTCTCCCGCCCCTCGGCAGAGAGAAAAAGGGAAAGAAAAAGGCCCCCATCAAAGGGGACCTTTGAAAAATCTAGGCGCTCTCGCCGCTCAGGCGGGAGTGCATCTCCTCCTGCTGGAACTGCTTGGAATAAAGATCGTGGTAGTAGCCGCCCTTTTGGAGCAGCTCCTCGTGCTTGCCCTGCTCCACAATCTTGCCGTCCTTGACCACCAGAATCAGGTCGGCCTGCCGGATGGTGGAAAGCCGGTGCGCAATCAGGAAAGAAGTCCGCCCCTTGAGCAGCCGCAGCGTCGCGCTCTGAATCAGCTGCTCGGTCTGGGTGTCGATCGAGCTGGTCGCCTCGTCCAGCACAAAGATGGCCGGGTCGGCCAGCACCGCGCGCGCAAAGGAGATCAGCTGCTTCTCGCCGGTGGAGAGCTTGTCGCCGCCCTCGCCGACGTCGCTGTTGTAGCCGTCCTCCAGGTGCTCCACCACCGTGTCCGCCGAAACGGCCTTGGCCGCCGCACGAACCTCCTCGTCGGTGGCGTCCAGCCGGCCATAGCGGATGTTGTCCATCACCGTGCCGGAAAACAGGTGCGGGTTCTGCAGCACATACCCCAGCCGGCTGTGCAGCCAGAGCTGGCTGCGCTCGCGGTAGTCCCTGCCGTCGATCAGGATGCGGCCGGCGGTCGGCTCAAAGAAGCGGCAGGCCAGGTTGACCAGGGTGGACTTGCCCGCGCCGGTCTCGCCGACGATGGCGACGGTGGTGCCCGCCGGAATCTTGAGGCTGAAGTGGCTGAGCACCTCCTCCTCGCCGTCCGGGTACTGGAAGGAGACGTCGTCGAACTCGATGTCGCCCTTAATCGGCTCCCAGTTTTCCTTCTTTGGATGGAAGGTGTCGCCGTACTTTGCGATGACCTCGGGGCTGTCGACGATGTTCGGCTTCTGGTCCAGCAGCCCCATGACACGCTCGATGTTCGGCTGCACCGCGATGATGTTGGCCAGCACCCTCGCCATCTGCTGGATCGGCTCAAAGATGGACACCGCATAGGTGGTGAAGGCCGAGAGGGTGCCCACCAGCATGGCGTTTTCCAGCACCAGGTTGCCGCCCCGCACCAGCACGATGGCGGTGGCGGCGGAGCTGGCCAGCATGACCAGCGGGATGTACACCGCGTTCAGTCCCGCCGCGCGCACCGAAGCGGAACGCATCTCCTCGGTGATGCCGGCAAACTCGTGGGTGTTTTTGTCCTCGATGACCAGCGTCTTGGAGGTTTTTGCGCCCATGATGCCCTCGTTGAAGGCGCCGGTGATGCGGGAGTTGATGGCGCGCACCTTGCGGTTCCAGAACAGAATCTTCTTCTGGAAGTAGGCGGTCAGCACCGCGATGACCGGCACGATCACCATGACCATCAGCGCCAGACGCAAATCCAGCATCGCCATCGAGATGAAGGCGCACACCACATAGGTCAGCGCCCAGAGGATGTCGATCAGGTCCCAGGCGGTGATCGAGGCGATCTTGTTGGTATCGCTCATCACCCTGGCCAGGATGTAGCCGACCGGCGTGACGTTGTAGTAGGAGAAGGAGAGGGTCTGCAGGTGGACAAAGCAGGCCCGCTTGAGGTCGCGCCCCATGCACATCTCCATCTTCATGGCGCTCAACGTATAAAAGACAAAGCTGAGCACCTGCAGCACAATCACCGCCAGATACCCGACGATGAAGGTCTGGAAGCCCTGCAGCGATTTTTGTTCGATAAAGTTGTCCACCGCGTACCGCTGGAACAGCGGCAGCAGCACATCGACAATCGAGATGATGATGTTGGTGACGATAATCAGCAGCAGCAGCCAGCGGTAGGGCTTGATGAACGGCCCCAGCCGCTTCCAGATGGAAAACTGAAAGGACTTGTTGCTCTGCGGCGCGTCGTCACGGTTGATATTTGCCATGTTGCTCACCTGCTTTCTGTCACAGCGCCTTGCGGAGCGCCCGCTGCGGCCTTCTGCAGCAGCTCCCGGTCGGCGTTGTTCATCTGAATCTCATAGATATCCCGGTAGATGCCCGGCCGCGCAATCAGCTCCTCGTGGGTGCCAAGGTCCGCTACCCGGCCGTTGTCCAGCACCAAAATCCTGTCCGCCTGCATCAGGGTGGTGATGCGGTGGGAGATCAGGATGGTGGTGGCGCTGCCCATCTTCTCCTTGAGCTGCTGGCGAATTTTGGCGTCGGTCTCGGCGTCCACCGCCGACAGCGAGTCGTCGAAGATCATCACCGGGGCGTTCTGGGTCAGCATCCGGGCGATGGCCACGCGCTGCTTCTGTCCGCCCGAGAGGGTGACGCCGCGCTCGCCCACCACCGTCTCATAGCCCTGGGCAAAGCCCTCGATGGCCTCGTCCACACAGGCCGAGCGCGCCGCCGCCCGCACATATTCGAGCATGGCGTCGCGGTCCCGCTCCTGGGCGGTGATGCCGATATTTTCCCGGATGGTGCGGGAGAACAAAAACGGCTCCTGCAAAACAATCGCCACATTTTTGCGCAGGTAGCCGCGGCAAATACGGCTGATGTCCACCCCGCCGATGGTGATGCGCCCGCAGCCCGGCTCCAGGTCGTACAGGCGGTTGAGCAGGTGCATCAGGGTGGTCTTGCCGCTGCCGGTGCCGCCCAGAATGGCGAAGGTGCTGCCGGCGGGAATGGTAAAGGTCACATCGTCCAGCACCGGCTTCTGGTTTTCATAGCCGAAGGTGACGTGCTCGAAGCAAATGTCTTTGTCCATCGGCGGCTGCAGCGCCCGGGGCGGGTCGTGCTCCGGCTCGGCCAGCAGGATATAGCTGACGCGCTCCAGCGAGACGCCGGTCTTGCTCATCTCGGCCAGGATTTTGCCCAGGCTGCGCACCGGCCAGGTCAGGGTGGCGTTGTAGGAGACAAAGGCCAGAAATTCGCCCAGGGTGATCTCCCCGTGCACCGCGCTGACGGTGCCGACGCAGATGACGGTGAGCACCTGCAGCGCCATGATGAAGTCGCCGGTGCTCCAGTAGGTGGTCATCATGTGGCCCAGGCGAATCCACAGGTCGGCGAAGTGGTTGTTGCGCTCATCGAAGCGTTCGATCTCAAAATTCTCCCGGCCAAAGGCGCGCACCACCCGCACGCCGGTCAGGTTTTCCTGCACGGTGGAGGAGAGCTTGCCCTCGGCGATGTCGGCGTCCATGAATCGCTTGGAGATTTTGGAGCTGAAGAAAAACGAGTACAGCGCGATGATGGGGATAAAGACCGCCACCACCAGCGAAATTTTGACGTTCATCGAGAACATGATGGCCATCGTCATCACAATCAAAAAGACGATGCGGAACACCTCTACCATCTGCGCGCTGACAAAGTTGCGGATGACCTCGACATCCGAGGTGCAGCGCTGGATGATCTCGCCGGTCTGGTGGGCGGTGTGCCAGGAAAAGGGCAGCTTCTGGATGTGCCCGTACAGCGCGTCCCGCAGCGACTTGATCGCGTTTTCCGAGGCCCTGGCGGTGTTGATGCGGGCCAAAAAGCTAAAGACACCCGACAGAATGGCCGCTGCCAGCACCGCTGCCGCCGCCAGCAGCAGCACCCGGGCGGTGTCGCCCTGCAAAAGGCGCTGCAGCCCCAGCGCAGTGAACCAGCCGGGCAGCTCCTCCGAGCCGATGATCGAGTCGACGGTCATGCGGATAATCTGCGGGGTCAGCGAGTTAAAGGCGGTGTTGAGCATCGAGCACAGCAACCCCAGCCCAAACAGCCACAGATTTTCTTTGACAAAGCGAAATACCACCGCATACGCCTTGCTCTTCTGATCGTTTTGCAAGTAAAATCACTCCTCTTTCAAAAAACATTTTCTTTCCCTTTTGGGGCAGCGCGTCCTTTCTCTCCTTCCTGACTTACCGGCTGCCTTCCTTTTTATTGATGCGCTGGATAAAAAAAGCCGCCCTGTTTTTTTAGGAAAACAGGGCGGCTTAAAAAGGGCAATTATTCTGCGAATCAGCTTCTGTTCGCGCCGGCGCGGGCGCACAGGTCCACGCGGGAGGAGAACGAAAAAGCACTTCCCTGCTGTTGAGTTGTCCAATATGGTGCGTTATCAAAAAAGCAAGCATTCATTGTCATACCTTTCGTCTCCTTTCTATCAGAATCAGCTGTTTTGTGTTCTAAAGCCGTTATCAGTATACTCCATCCCCCGGGGCTTTGTCAAGACGATTTTCACAAAAAATTTATTTTTTAAACCGGTTTTTTATCAAACCGTTCAGGAGGGCTCGCGGCAGAAGATGGCCCGCGCGCGCAGCTCCCCGTTCTCGTCCGGCTCGATGCGGTAAAGCCCCAACGGAACCGGCTGCTGCCGGGCAAATTCCAGATAGGCCTCCTCGTCCTCCCCCTCAAAGCGCAGCGCCAGCCCGCAGCTCTGGGAGATGGCCCGCGGGGTCGGCATCACCTGGATGGGAAAGAGGGCCTTGGCCTTCTTTTCGGTCTGCATGGTGTCGGTGGTGTTGTAAAAGCTCATGGCGTAGTAGCCTTTGGTCTCCATCTTGTATCGGTTCCTCCTGTTTTTTATTTTCTTTCCAGCTTCCAGATGTCCCGGTTATAGCCTTCGATGGTGCGGTCGGCCGAAAAATAGCCCGCCCTGGCGATGTTGACAAGGCTCTTGCGGCTCCATTCGCGCCGGTTTTCATAGTCGGCCAGCATCTGCTCCTTGGTGTCGATGTATTCCCGCAGGTCCAAGAGGGTCATAAAGTAGTCCTTGCCGACCAGCTCCTTATAAAGCCTGCCCAGCTGCACCGGGTCGCCGAGGCGGATCATCTTCTTGTCGACGATGAAGTCGACCAGCTTCTCCACCACCGGGTCGCCGTCGTAGATTTTGGCAGAGCAGTAGCTGTTTTCGGCGTAGAGCTTCATCACCTCTGCGCTCGATTTGCCAAAGGTGTAGATGTTTTGCTCCCCCACCAGGTCGTGGATCTCGACGTTGGCGCCGTCCATCGTCCCCAGCGTCACCGCGCCGTTGAGCATCAGCTTCATGTTGCCGGTGCCGCTGGCTTCCTTGGAGGCAAGCGAAATCTGCTCGGAGATGTCGCAGGCGGGGATCAGCTTCTGCGCCCAGCTGACGTTGTAGTTTTCCACCATCACAATCTTCAAATAGGGGCTGACCCGCTCGTCCTGCAAAAACAGCTGCTGCAGGCAGAGGATGAGGTGGATGATGTCCTTGGCGATGGTGTAGGCCGGGGCCGCCTTGGCTCCAAAGAGCAGGGTGATGGGTCGGCGCGGCAGGCGGCCGTCGAGAATCTCAAAATATTTCCAGATCGCGTACAGGGCGTTCATCTGCTGGCGCTTATACTCGTGCAGGCGCTTGATCTGGATGTCGTAGACCGAATCCGGGTCGATGATAATACCCATCCGCTCCTCAATCTCCTTTGCCAGCGCCGCTTTGTTCTGCTGCTTGATGGCGTGCAGCCTTTCCAGCACCGCGCTGTCGGTGAGGTAGGCGGTCAGACGCTCCAGCTGCATCGCATCCTTTTTCCACCCGTCGCCGATCAGTTCGGTGATAAAATCGGAAAGGGCTGGATTGCAGAGCATCAGCCACCGGCGGAAGGTGATGCCGTTGGTCTCGTTGTGGAACCGCTCAGGGTAGAGCTCATAAAAGGGTGCCAGCTCGCTCGACTTTAAAATCTCGGTGTGCAGCTTTGCCACCCCGTTGACCGAGCAGCCGAAGTGGATGGCAATGTGTGCCATGTGCACCACCTCCTGCCGGTCGATGATGGCCGTCTTTGGGTCGGCGCAGAGCACCCTGGCGCGGCGGTCCAACTCCTCCACCACCGGCACAAGCCAGGGGGTCAGCCGCTCAAAGTAGGCAAGCGGCCACTTTTCCAGCGCCTCGGCCAGGATGGTGTGGTTGGTGTAGGCGCAGGTGCGGGAAACGGTGCGGATGGCTGTATCCAGATCGAGCCCCTCCTGCACCATCAGCCGGATCAGCTCCGGAATCATCAGGGTGGGATGGGTGTCGTTGAGCTGCACCACCGCCGCCCGGTCGAGCTGCTGCGGCGCAAAGCCCCGGCATTTCATATCGCTGACAATCAACTGGGCCGCCGCGCTGGACAGAAAATACTCCTGCGCAAAGCGCAGCCGCCTGCCCTGCTCGTCGCTGTCGTCCGGGTAGAGGAAAAGGGTCAGGTTGCGGCGCAGGTCGGTCTTGTCAAAATCGATGCCGTCGTGCACCAGACTTTCGTCGCTGGTCTCCAGATCGAACAGGCGCAGCCGGGCCGTCGTCCCGGCCTCATAGCCGGTGACATCCAGCTCATAGAGCCTGGCGGTGACCTCCATCTCCCCCAGCGGGACGGTGAAGGTCTCCTCGGTGCGGCGCAGCCAGTCCGGTTCGTTGTGCCAGCGGTCGGGATATTCGTGCTGGCTGTTCTGCTCAAACTTCTGCCGGAACAGCCCAAAGTGGTAGGCCAGTCCCAGCCCCTCCCCGTTCAGGCCCAGCGTCGCAATCGAATCGAGGAAGCAGGCCGCCAGCCTCCCCAGACCGCCGTTGCCCAGCGAGGGTTCCGGTTCCAGCTCCTCCAATTCGGGCAGCGAGTATCCGTGCCGGGCCAGCAGCTGCTGTGCCTGGCTGTACAGTCCCAGGTTGAGCAGGTTGTTGCCCAGCAGCCGCCCGATCAAAAACTCCGCCGAGACGTAGTAGAGCCTGCGCCCGCCTTGCTCCTGATTCGGTTCCTTTTTCTTCTGCTGTATGGTTTCGAGCACCAGATTTTGCAGCGCGCTGTAGAGCTGCCAGTCGCTGCATCTGTCCAGATCGGTGTCAAACTGTTGCTTTAAATATTGCTGTAACGATTCTTCCATTCCTCATACTCTCTTTCCTTGCTCCTGATGCCTGTGCCGCGCCCGCAGCCCGCTGCGGTAGACCGGCAGCCGCCAGCTGGCGCGACCAAGTTCCCGAATCTTTTTTGCCAGCGCCTTGCCCGGCTGCTCCTCCATCCGCCAGGCCCAGTTGTCCCCCACGGTGGAGGGGGTGTTCATCCGCGCGGCGGAGGGCAGGTTCAAAAAGTCCTGCATCGGCGCGATGGCAAGCTCGCAGGGGCTTACCCATGCGGTGCGAACCAGGCCCCAAGCAAAGTCCTTCTCCTTTTTGACCCCCATGTAGGTGGCCGCCATCCGGCGCTCCTGCTTGCCTGCGCTGCGCGCCCAGCCGCGGCTGGTGTCGTTGTCGTGGGTGCCGGTGTAGATGACCGCCCGCTTCGGGCAGTTGTGCGGCAGATAGCTGCTCTGCTCCTGCGGGGAGAAAGCAAACTGCAGCACCTTCATCCCCGGAAATCCAAACCGGTCGCGCAGCTGCTCGACGTCCGGCGTGATGGTTCCCAGATCCTCCGCAATCAGGCGCGCCTGCGGCAGCTGTTCCCGCAGTTTTGTGAACAGCTTTTCCCCCGGCCCCCGCTCCCAGCGGCCGTGTTCGGCGGTCTGCTCCCCGGCATCGATGGCGTAGTAGCCCGCAAAGCCGCGGAAGTGGTCGATGCGGATTAAATCAAACAGCCGGCTCATCGCACCGATGCGCTCGACCCACCAGGCAAAATCCTCCCGCTCCATCACGTCCCAGCGGTAGAGCGGGTTGCCCCAAAGCTGGCCGGTCTTGGAAAAATAATCGGGCGGGCAGCCCGCCACCCGCAGCGGCTGGCAGCTTTCATCGTACTCGAACAGGCGGGTGTTGACCCAGGTGTCGCAGCTGTCCGGCGCGACGTAGATGGGGATGTCCCCGATCAGCCGCACGCCCTTGCGGTTGCAGTATTCCCGCAGGCTCTGCCACTGGGTGTAGAACAGGTACTGCACAAAGCTGTGGTACTCGGTCTGCTCCCGCAGCCGCTCGCGGGCTTTGGCCAGCGCCTGCGGATAGCGCAGGCGAAGTTCCTGAGGCCACTGCTGCCAGGGACTGCCGTCCTGCTCCTCCTTGATGGCCAGATAGAGCGCGTAGTCCGACAGCCAGCTTTCCTCCTGCCGGCAGAACCGCTCGACCTTTTCCCAAAGCTCCTGCTGCACGCGCGCCCGCGAAAAGGCCAGGCGCAGCAGCTTTGGTTTTTCTGCCTTGATCCTTTCAAAATCCACCCGGTCCTTCTGCTTACCCCAATCGGGCGCGCCGCACTCCTTGCGGGTGAGCAGCCCCTGCGCGGTCAGCTCCTCCAGGTCGATCAGCTGCGGATTGCCCGCAAAGACCGAATCGGACTGGTAGGGCGAGTTGCCGTAGCCGGTCGGCCCCACCGGCAGCACCTGCCACCAGCTTAGGCCCGCCTGCCTGCAAAAGTCCGCAAACTGCCGCGCCTGTTTTCCCAGCGTCCCGATGCCGTACCGTCCGGGGAGGCTGGTGATGTGCAGCAATACCCCGCTGCTTCGTCTCATATTTTCTCCCTCCTGCCTGTCAACAACAGTATTTGCATTGATTGTACCGCAAAATCGGGCGTTTGTATAGAGCGGGGCCATTTGCGTCAATTATAAAAGATTAATTTTTTATCAGTTTCACAAATCTTTACAAAAAATTCTGTCTTTTTTTCCAAAATTCAAAAACAAGCCGAGAAGTGTGCAGGAAAATCCTGCCTTTCCTCCACCTAAAGGATAGAGGAGCAGAAAAGATAAGCTTTTTTGAAATTGATTTTGAAACAGGAAAGGAGAATCCTTATGAAAAAACGCCTGTTGAGCCGGGCTGCCGCCCTGTTGACCGCCTCGCTGCTGGCCCTGCAGCTGGCCGGATGCGGCGCTTCCAGTGGAGGCAGCGCCGAAAACGCCACCGCCGCGACCACCGCCTCCTACGATCAGGCCGCCGTTGAGGAGAGCGGCGTGATGGAGATTGCCGCCGAGGCGCCCACTGCCGACAGCGCCGCGAAGGTAAACTACGACACCGGCGGCACCCTGACCGATACCCTCAACCAGACCACCATGCCGGAGGACCTGGACCTCAAGCTGATCTGGCGGGCCAGCGTCTCGATGGAGACACTGGAATTTGATGAGAGCGTCCAGCAGATCACCGACCTTGTCAGCGAGATGGGCGGCTTTGTGGAGAGTTCCTCCTCCTCGGGCGGCTCGGACGCCAGTGGAAACTACAGCAGCAAATACGCCTACCTGACCATCCGCGTGCCCTCCGACAAGCTGACCGGCTTCATGGGCAGCCTCAACGACTGCGGCACCATCACCAGTCAGAACCTCTCCAGCGAAAATATCTCGCTGGAATACGCCGACACCGAGGCGCGCAAGGAGGCGCTGCAGACCGAATATGACCGGCTGATTGAACTGATGGCCCAGGCGGAGGATGTGGACGCCGTCATCGCCATCGAGGCGCGGCTGTCCGAAGTGCGGCTGCAGCTGGATTCGCTCTCCTCCCAGCTGCGCACCTACGACAACCTGGTGGACTACTCCACCGTCAACATCGACCTGTATGAGGTGCGCAACATCAGCGGCGCTGCCGCCACCACCCTCACCGAGCGCATCCGCAACGGCTTCTCCAACACCCTGTTCAACATCCAGGTGTTCTTCGAGGACCTGCTGGTCTTTGTGATCGTCAACATCCCGGTCTTTGTCATCCTGGCAGTGGTCATCGTAGCCGTCGTGCTGATTGTGCGCAAAGTCAGAAAGAGAAAACGGCAGCGCAACCAGCCAAACCCGCCCGCCGCACCGTCCCCCGATGAAAGCAGCAAGGAGTAACTTCCCTCTTTCTTCGGCCAAGACAAACCAGAGAACCGGCAAACCCGGTTCTCTGGTTCTGCTTTTGTCAAATTTTATCGGGATTTGATTTGCAATCTGCTGCAAAACATGGTAAACTGTTAAAATAAACCGGCGCTGACTGCCGGGTAAGAGAGAAACTGTCGTGAAAGGATGTGTTCGTTTCGTGTTCACCCTGATCTCGGATGTCATTGCCGACAACCTGTTTTTGTTCCGTGTGCTGGGTTCGATCCTCATCTTTGTTTTGTTCTGGGCCTTCAAAGGCACCATCACCAAGACGGTGGTCAAGCTGCTGACCAAGCTGCTCAACCGCAGCCGTCAGATCGCCGACCAGTCCACCCTGCGCTTTGTGCTCGGTCCTCTTAAACATTTTCTGGCCATCAGCGGCCTTTACCTTGCGCTGATGAACCTACATCCCGGTGCGGGCTGGTCGGATTTCTTTTTAAAGGTCTACCGCATCGCGGTGATCGTTCTGATCTCCATCGTGCTGCTGCGCCTGTGCGACTGCGCCTCGGACAACCTGTTCCAGCCGTTTGGCAAGCAGGAGGAGCTGGAAAACCGCCTGAACAAGACGCTGATGACCCTGCTGAAAAAGGCTGCCAAGGTGCTGATTCTGATTATCGCGGGCATCGCGGTGCTCAGCGAGACAGGCATCAACGTCGCCACCCTCATCACCGGCATCGGGCTTGGCGGCTTGACCATCGCGCTGGCGGCGCAGGACACCGCCCAGAACCTGTTCGGCGGGCTGGTCATCCTGCTGGATAAGCCCTTCCAGGTGGACGACTGGATCTCCACCCCGGACATCGAGGGCGTGGTGGAGGACATCACCTTCCGCTCCACCCGGGTGCGCACCTTCCCGAATGCGCTGGTTGTGGTGCCGAATTCCACCTTGGTCTCCTCCCCCATCACCAACTGGTCGCGGATGAACAAGCGCCGCGCCAGCTTCACTGTCGGGCTGACCTACAACACCACCGAGGCACAGCTGCAGCGCTGCATCGCGCGCATCACCGAGATGATTAACCAGAACCCCGAGGTGCTTGCAGACGACACGGTGGTGGCCTTCAACAGCTTCCAGGACAGCAGCCTGGAAATTTCGGTGCTGTTCTACACCAGGGCGACCTCCTTCTCCGCCTTCCAGAAGATCAAGGAGCAGGTCAACTACGGCATTATGAAGATTGTCGAGGAGGAAGGCGCTTCCTTCGCCTTCCCCACCCAGACGATCTACCTGCAAAGGGAAGAGCAGAAGTAAATCCCCGAAAAAGCCAACAAAAAAGGAGCCTTTTTTCAAGGCTCCTTTTTCTTTTCGCTTCTTTCGTAAAGGCAGTCGGAAAGGAGAAAGAAAACGTGTTCCCTCCCTCCTCTTTCTGCCGTTCCGGGCTGTGATCTTTTCTTTTGGTCCTACCTTTTCTTTTTAGTAAAGAAAAGCTGGAGGGCAAAAAAGAATTCCCCTTCCAGCTTTTTCTATCGTTCCAGGCCTTGATCTTTTCTTTTGGTCCTACCTTTTCTTTCTAGTAAAGAAAAGGTAGGTTTTCTTTTTAGCAAAGAAAAGGTAGGCTAGTGGTGCTGAGCCTTAGCGCGCAGCCGCTGCAGCATCGGCTCCAGCTTGGCAAAGCCGAGATAGAGCAGCGGGTTGTAGACCTTGTCAAATTCCCCGATGAACTCGGTCGCGCCCTCGCGGCGGCAGAAGCCCTCCTTGAACTTGTACAGGCCGTTGGATTTGTCCAGGATGAACACGCCGCCAAAGTCGTAAATCTCCGAGCCGTTCTCATAAGCCCAGCGAATCATCTCGGCCTGCATAGCGTAGTTGGGCATCAGGTTGCGCTTGTTGTTCGAGCTGGCGCCGTAGATATACCAGGTTTTGTTGCCGTAGTGGATGCAGATGGCACCGGAGAGGGCCTCCCCTTCGTGCTCGGCAATGTAGACGCGCAGCAGGTCGCTGCTGTCGTAGGCCTGCAGCATCCGCTTGAAGTAGTCGTACGGGCGGTGGCCGATCTTGTCGCGCACCGCGGTGATCTCATACAGCTCATAGAACTTGCGCAGGTCCTCCTCGCTGCGCGACCAGTGGACGGTGACGCCCTTGCGCGCCGAGAGGCGGATGTTGTATCGGGTCTTTTCGCTGAAGTGCGGCATCAGCTCGTCGAAGGAAGGCTCGTCGAGCTTTAAAATCATGTTGTAGCGCGGCTGGATCAGGTCGTACTTGTCGCAGCCGTCGTTGCGCACCCGGATTCCCAGCTTGCGGTACTGCTCCTCCAGCTCGGGCATGCGCGGCAGCTCCGGGTCAAAGCGCAGCAGGAAGGCATGGTACTTTTGGGCCAGCGGCTTTGCCTCGTCCAGCAGCCGCTGCACCAGAGCGGTGTCGTGCAGGTCGCAGATCGGCGCGCGCGGCGCGTACATCAGCGAAAAGCCCGCGAATACCCGCCGGATAATCAGCGACATCGCCGCGATGATCTGCCCGTTCTCCTCCAGATAAACCTGCTCGCCGACCCAGCCCTCCTTGACCTTTTCCCAGGCCAGGTCCTGGGTGGCGTTGGCGTAGGGAGAGGTGCGGACAAAGGTTTGATATTCCTCGACCTTCTTCAGATCGTTGTGATTTAAAATCGGCATCGTTTGTTCACCCCTGTTTTGATTATAGCGAAAGCAGCCGTTTGGCTATCGCAAGGTCGGATTCATAATATACATATTCTCCCCGCACCTTCTGATATACCTCTTCCCCCTTGGCTGCCAGGACAATGACGTCTCCGGGACGGGCGGTGGTGATCGCCTTTTCCACCGCCTGCGCCCGGTCCTCGATGATCTCGTAGGGGGTGTTGTACGGCTTGAGGTAGGAAGCAATCTTCTGACAGATCTCGCGCACATCCTCAAACTGCGGGTCCTCAGCGGTCAGGTACATGTAGTCGGCGTTCTGTCCCGAGAGGGTGCCGATGTCCCGGCGGCGCAGATAGGCCTTGCCGCCCGGGCAGCCAACCACCACCACAATCCGGCGGCCGGGATAGTCCAGCTTTAACGATTCGTACAGCTTCTGAAAGCTGAGGTAGTTGTGGGCGTAGTCGACCAGCACGGTGACGCCGTCCTTTTCCAGCAGGTTCATCCGGCCCTGCACCTGGTTGTGGAGCAGGCCCTCGCGGATGGAATCGTCGTCGATGCCCAAGGCCCTGGCCGAAGCGATGGCCGCCAGCGCGTTTTCCACATTAAAGCGGCCCGCCATGCCGATGCGCCAGCTCTCCTGCCGGCCGTTGTGCAGGGTGGTGAAGGCAAAGCCCGGCTCTGCCTTTTCGATGCTGGTCAGCGTCCAGTTTTCGTCCCGGCTGTCGCCCTCGCTCTTGCCGAAGGTGATGACCCGCTGCGCATGGGCGCGGGCACGCTCCAGCACCCGCTGCGCGTGGTCCATGTCGCGGTTGATGACGGCGATTTTGCAGTGCTCCATCAGCTGCAGCTTGCAGGAAAAATAGTCCTCAAAGTCGGTGTGCTCCAGCGGGCCGATGTGGTCCTCGCCGATGTTGAGGAACATTCCCAGGTCAAAATCGACCCCATACACCCGGTCCAGCTTGTACGCCTGGGAGGAAACCTCCATCGTCAAAAAGGGCAGGCCGCTGTCCCGGGTCTGCGCAAAGTACCGCTGCAGGTCCGGGGACTCGGGGGTAGTCAGGTGCGCCTCGTGCTGCTCGGCGCCGGTGTCCACCTCGACGGTGGAGAGCACCGCGCTTTTTTGAGCGTGCAGCTCCGGGTGGCTGCGGCAGTAGGCATCGAGGATATGCTTCATAAAGTAGGTGGTGGTGGTCTTGCCCTTAGTTCCGGTCAGGCCGATCAGCCGGAAGTTTTTGTAGGCTTCTCCATAAAAGGCAATGGCGACAAGGCTCATCGCTTTGCGGATGTCGCTGACCAGGATGCAGGGAATCTCCGCCGCATATTTCTTGGCGGAGAGGTAGACGCCCGCCCCCTTTGCCGCCGCGTCCAGCAGGTACTGCTCCTTAAAGTTTAAGCCCTTGCAGATAAAAAAGGTGTCCGGCTGCACGTCGGCAGAGCTGTAGGAGAGGTGGGTAAACGGCTTTTGCAGCAGATCCTGCGGTCCGGAATATTCCACCAGCAGCCCATCCTCCTGCAGGAGCTGGAGGGCTTTTTGTATGGTAATCGAATCGTTCATCTTTGACAAGGTCCTTTCCTGATTTCGTTCCCTATGTATTTTATTATTATAACAGATTCCAACTATAAAACAAGTGAGATTGTATAAAAATTATCACGGCATTTTGTGAAGGTGGCCGACAGGAAAAGGTGTGGGGGACCAAGAGTCCCCCACAGCCTGTTTACTCAATCGACTTTAACGATTCCGCCATGTTGATGTCGTCCAGCTTGCCGAACATCGCCGCGTTGACGATGCAGGCAAAGAGGAAGGTCAGCGCAAAGCTGTACAGGTAGCTGACCGGCTGCACCACCGCCTGGAAGCAGACCATGTCGATGTTGATCTGCTCCATGACAAACCAGTGCAGCAGCTTGCCCAGCAATAACCCCACGCCGCCGCCGATGGCGGTGAGGAAGAAGTTTTCCCGGAAGACATAGGAGGCCACCTCCATCGGGTAAAAGCCCAACACCTTGATGGTGGCAATCTCCCGGATGCGCTCGGTGATGTTGATGTTGGTCAGGTTGTACAGCACGATGAAGGCCAGCGCGCCCGCGCAGACGATGATGACCAGAACGATGTAGTTCATGCTGCTCATCATGTTGTCGAAGCGGTCGAGGGTATCGGCGTTGACCGTGACGCTGCTGACCGCGTCAAAGTTCATCAGCCGCGCCAGCAGCACGTGCTCGTCCGCTACCCCGTCGGTCTTGAGGTAGATCGAGCGGTAATCCGGCGCTTCGCGGTTCTGGCTCTCCCAGCTGTCCGCCGAGAGGTAGAGGTAGTTGTAGATGTAATTTTCGCTCAGGCCCACAATCCGCAGCGACAGCTCGTTGCCGTCCTCGTCGCTCAAGGAAATGGTGTCGCCCAGCTCATAGCCGTTGCGGCGGGCAAACTCCGCGTTGACCACCGCCTGGCCCTCCTCCGGGAAGGGGATGCTCTCCCCGTCCTCGGTGTGCAGATCCCAGTAGTCCTCAAAGCGGGAAGCATCCTCCGGCACGATGACGGTCAGGGACTTTGTGCCGCCGTCCGGCAGCTGCGCGTCCATCGCGCTTTCCGCCGCGCGGGTGTAGCCCAGCGACTCGTCCTGCAGATATTCCTCCACTTCGTCCCACTCGCCGGTGGTGTATCCCTCTTTGAGCAGCACGCTCATCCCGTAGGTCTGCACGCTGGTGAACTGCTGCCCGGCGATGTTGGCGATCGAGTCCTTGACGCCAAAGCCGGTGACCAGCAGCGCCGTGCAGCCGCCGATGCCGACAACCATCATGAAGAAGCGCTTTTTATACCGCAGCACGTTGCGGATCGAAACCTTGACCAAAAAGGAGAAGCGGTTCCACAAGATCGGGATGCGCTCCAGCAGGATGCGCTTGCCGCTCTTGGGGGCCTTGGGGCGCATCAGCTCGGCGGGGACGCTGAGCAGCTCGTACCGGCAGGTGAAGTAGGTGGAGCCCATCGAGCAGAGCATCGAGGCCAGCAGCGAGATCAGCCCCAGGCTGTAGTCAAACACGAAAACAATGTCCCCCATCGTGTACATGATGGCGTAGGTGCGCCAGATGACAAACGGGAACAGCAGCGACCCGCCGAAGAATCCAATCAGGCAGCCGATGCCGGCGGCGCTGCCCGAATAGAACAGATACTTGCCCATGATGGTGCCCTCGCTGTAGCCCAGCGCCTTGAGCACGCCGATCTGGGTGCGCTGCTCCTCGACCATGCGGTTCATGGTGGTCATGCAGACCAGCGCCGCCACCAGGAAGAAGAAGATTGGGAAGACGTTGGCGATGGCGTCCACAATGGAGGAATCGTTGTCAAAGCTGGCGTAGCCGATGTTCTCGTCGCGGGTCAGGACATAGACGTCCGGCTCCTCCAGGTCGTCGATCTCGTCCTGCGCGTCGTCCAGCTCGTCCTGCGCGTCGCTGGTGCTCTGCGAAAGCTCCTGCATCCCCTGCTCGTACTGGGCCAGGCCGTCGCGGTATTCCCGCTGGGCGGCCTCCAGCTCGGTCTGGGAGGCCTGCAGCTGCTGCTCCTGCAGCGCCAGCTCCTGGCTCTGCTGCTCGATCTGCGCAAGCCCCGACTCGATCTCGGCAAGGCCCGACTCAATCCGGCTCAGGGAAGCCTGCAGCTGCTGCTCCTGCGCCACCGACTGGGAATAGTAGGCGGTGCCCGCCGTCTGCGCCTTGGCTGCGGCGACCTCGTTTAGTCCCGACAGCACCTGCTGTTTTTGCAGCAGCAGCTCGGTCTTCTGGCTCTGCAGGCTCTGGCGCTGGCTTTCCAGCTGGGCCTTGCCGCTTTGCAGCTCGGTCCTGCCGCTTTCCAGCTGCGCATAGCCGCTGTCGATCTCCACCTTGGCCGAATCGAGCTGGTCCTTGGAGGCAATCAGCTCCAGCTCCCCGCTCTGGGTCTGGGCGGTCAGCTGCTCCCGCCCCTCAAAGAGGTCGCGCTCCGCCTCGGATTTCAGGCGGCTGTAGCGCTCGTCGGCCTGCTCCTGCGCAAAATCCTCCAGCCACTCCTCCGCTTCGTCGATCTGGTTATCGTACTCGTCGGTGTAGATCTGCGCGCCGAAGGTGTTGAGCTTGACATAAATCTCGGTGTCGTAGTCGCAGTCGAAGGCGTCGCGCAGCACAAACATGAAGCCGTCGATGGTGCCGTTGCCCAGCGAGGTGGTGCCGCGCTCGTAGTTTGCGTAGACCGGGGAATTGACCCGGCCGACGATGCGGAAGGTCTTTTGCGCAAACATCTCGTCGGTGTCGTCGTCGTTGTTGTCCGAGAGGGTCAGGGTGGCGCCGATGCTGTCCTCCCCAAAGGCCAGCGCGTCCACCACACACTCCTGCGCCGACTGGGGCAGCCTGCCGGAGACCAGCACCGGCTGGTTCTGCTCATCCAGCAGCTGCATCACCTGCAGCGCGTTTTCGTTGCCGCTCTCGTCCACCAGCAGCGCGTCGGTGGAAACCGAGCCCTGGGCGTCCAGCACCCCTTCCCGGCGGGAGAGCTGCCGCGCCGCGTCGGTCTCAAAGCCGACGGTGGAAATCAGCTCGACATCATAAAAACTGGTCTGGTCAAAGTACAGCTGGGCGCTGCTGACCATGACGTCGCGGGTGACCTTCAGTCCCGAAAACAGCCCGACGCCCAGGGCCACAATCGCCATGATGGCAAAATATCTTCCCAAGCTCTGGCGGATTTCCCGCAGAGTGGTTTTTCCCATCGAGGAACCCATGCTACCACCCTTTCTTTCTGCCGTTGTGCATCACCATTCGATCTGCTCGACCGGCACGATGTGGTCGTTGAGCACCTCGCTGACAATCGTGCCGTTTTTGACGGTGATGATGCGGTCGGCCATGGCGGTGATGGCCTGGTTGTGGGTGATGACAATGACGGTGACGCCGCTCTGGCGGCAGGTGTCCTGCAACAGCTTGAGCACCGCCTTGCCGGTGTTGTAGTCGAGCGCGCCGGTCGGCTCGTCGCACAAGAGCAGCTTCGGGTTTTTGGCCAAAGCTCTGGCGATGGCCACGCGCTGCTGCTCGCCGCCGGAAAGCTGGGCCGGGAAGTTTGCCATACGCTCCTTTAAGCCCACCTCCTCCAAAACGGTGGCGGCGGGCAGCGGGTCGCGGCAGATCTGCGCGGCAAGCTCGACATTTTCCAGCGCGGTCAGATTCTGCACCAGGTTATAAAACTGAAAGACAAAGCCGATGTCGTACCGGCGGTACTCGGTGAGCTGGCGCTTGTTGTAGGCGGAAATTTCCTTGCCGTCCAGCCAGACCGAGCCCTCGCTGAGCGTATCCATCCCGCCCAGGATGTTGAGGATGGTGGTTTTGCCCGCGCCGGACGCGCCGACAACGACGCAGAACTCCCCTTTTTCCACCCGGAAGTTGACATCGCGCAGGGCGTGGATTTCGATTTCGCCCATCCGATAGATTTTTTTAACGTCATGGAATTCGACAAAAGACATCTTTCGTTCCCTCCAAATTCCCTTTTCCTCTCTGTTCTTTCTATTATAGCACTCCGGGCGGGAGGGGAACAACATGAAATTTGTGAACTCCTTCCCCAAAGTTTTTTCAGGGACGGTGGTCCCTGCACCCACCGATGCGAGGAGGGCTAACGCCCTCCTCTGCGCTCCACCCAAGTGGGGGCTGCGCCCCCACGACCCCCATGGGGAGGGCGCTCCGCCCCTCCACCCCGGGTGACTTTCCCGTCGCGGGGAAAGTCACCAAAGGCGCGCCAAGGGCTGCGCCCCTGGACCTGCTTAGGGGGACGCTTCGCTCCCCCTGCAGCACATTGTGCTGCTACCCCCTCAAAAGGGTTTCTGCCACAGAAAAAGACCGATTTGCCACTTTGAGATGGTGGGCAAACCGGTCTTTGTTGTTTCCTTTGGCTTTGACCAGGAAAAATATTCTGCTGTTAATCCGTGGCGCGGGGCATTTAGTTGCACGTTTGGATGCAACTTTTGGGGGGATTCGGGGTATCGGTGGAGGGGGTTTTGTGGGGGGAAGATGGAGCGGAGGTGTAACCAAAGGTGTAACGAAGTGGTGTAACCAGCTCGGAAAAGGCGGTGCGGAGCCGGTCTGTTCACATTTTATTCATAATTATCCTTGTAAAAAGAGGACTTCGTTGCAGGCTGGTTACAGGCTGGTTCCATACCTGGTTACACCCAAAAATGGCTTTGTTAAGCCGTTTGTTGGACTTAGTGTAACGAAAGTAACCAACTTTTATAAAAAAAGATATTTGGTAAAATAGAGATATAGAAAAGTGTTTAGACCTCCGTTACCACTATTGTATCCACCTTCTGTGAATATATTGTGATATCCCTATCCGGCGCGGAGGGAAGCTCAAGCCCTCACCTCCCACGAATCTCCCTGTGGAGAGTCCTTCTGGGGGGAGCAGCAAGCGCATACATGCGCGCGCTGCTGGG
>OOBJ01000988.1_pt1 | contig 19109 bp, 10 predicted proteins | sample 1671331 | NCBI WGS metagenome assembly OOBJ01 (sample SAMN06348145, study PRJEB24527) | human gut metagenome | biome: human gut; feature: ankylosing spondylitis patient; material: feces | host: Homo sapiens | place: China | collected 2015-10 | reverse complement strand
CCGGCAGGTGTGCCGCAGATAGAGGTGACGTTTGATATAGATGCAAACGGCATTGTGCAGGTTTCTGCAAAGGACCTGGGCACAGGAAAGCATCAGGAGATTACGATTACCGCAAGCTCTAATTTGTCTGATTCTGAGATTGAGCAGGCAATCCGCGAGGCACAGGAGTATGAGGCAACAGACGGACAGAGAAAGGCTTATATTGATGCAAGAAGTGAGGCTGATACGCTTGTGCGACAGGTGGAAAATGTCATGGCTGACAAGGAAAAAAGAAAGGCTATGGACAGCGCACAGAAAAAGAGTGTGAAATCGTCACTTTCATATGTGAAGAAGCTTATTTCAAGGACAAAGCCCGGAAATGTGAGCGAAGAGCAGGCTGCCGAGATAAAGCATGCGGCAGATGAACTGAGAAATGCGGCAGCGGGTTTGATTTAATTATAAATGAGGGGAAGAATACCTTTTGACCCTCATATCATTATTATTCATTTGGCTATTTACGAGAAGCGGATTTTCATATAAAATATGGGTAAGTGGTGAGTATTCAGAAACACCCTGAATAGTTATAATGTTAATTTAAATCCGAGGAAATAGAAAATGAATGCGAACGATAAAACAGAAAAGGTACTAAGAGAAATTCATATCATGCTCTCAAAGGCGGAGCCGTATAAGCCGGAGCCGAGCAGGGTGATCATAAACAAGCAGCAAATGATAGATTTACTTGCTGAGCTGAATAAGTGTATATATGCAATGCAGGATGAGTATGAGCTTACTGAGCAGAGTCGCAATCACGCAGAGAGAGAGTTCAGAAAGAAGGGGGATCAGATAGTCTGGGATGCAAGCAGAAAGGCTGAGGATGTGTATGCAGCATCGGTTATCTATACGGATGAGGCGCTTTCAAGAGTGCGTGATATCATCAATGATACCAACGAGTCACTTGAAAAGCTGTGCAAGAATATGAAGGATAAGATTGCAGAGCAGGAGAAGATAGTTAAAACTAACCAGTATGAGCTCAAGGGACAGCTTCAGGATTTGTCCGATACGGAGAAGTATCTTAAGATTATCGATGACAGAAATAAGGAGATAGAACGTCAGAAAAATGCAGGTAAACCTGTAGAGGAGCGTACTATTGACAAGGAAGAGAAGTCTATCTATGCAAACAGACAGACTGAAATCAAGGTAAATATGGATTATATCAGAAAACTGGGACTTGCTGAGGGCGAGGACCTGGGAGATGGTGTAGTGGGTGAAGTGAAGCTTGCAGACGATACACCTGATGCCGGATTAAATCATAGCAATGATAAGGATGAAGCCAAGGATGCCGGCTCAAAATCGTCTGTTGATGAGGATTATAAGGCAATAAGCAGAAAAGCCGGCAATCCACCTGTTATCAATACAATGGAAGGGAAGGAGCTCACAGCCGGCATCCACAGAATGTGGCAGAGCATCACCGGAAATAAAGGAAAATGAAACACACCTATGTAATATAAAGCAGCAGTTCAAAACAGAACGGCTGCTTTTTGGCTTATATTTAAAAGTAGGTAATATTAAGCAGATTTTAAGAAAAACAAAGTGGATAATCTGATAAAATATAGCTGACTAACGGCAGGAGAAGGTTTCTAATCAAAATTCATAGAAGGAGGATAATATGACAATATTAGTTTGTGATGACGACAAGGAAATAGTTGAGGCAATTGAGATTTACCTGATGCAGGAGGGCTATAACGTGGAGAAGGCTTACGATGGCATACAGGCGGTTGAAATTATGAAGAATAAAAAAATAGACCTCATGATAATAGATGTCATGATGCCAAAGCTCGACGGAATAAGAGCTACTCTGCAGATACGAAAGGAAAGCAGGGTGCCGATAATCATTCTCTCGGCAAAGACAGAGGATGCTGATAAGATTTTAGGCCTCAATGTGGGGGCTGATGATTATGTTACAAAGCCTTTTAATCCGCTTGAGCTTGTGGCAAGAGTAAAGTCACAGCTTCGCAGATACACCACTCTGTCAAGCAATGATGCAGCCGGAGACAAGGTTTATGAAGCCGGAGGCCTTTTGGTAAATGATGATTTAAAAAAGGTGACTGTGGATGGAGAGGATGTAAAGCTCACACCGATTGAGTACAATATTTTGCTTTTACTCCTTAAAAACAAGGGAAAGGTCTACTCAATAAACGAAATATATGAGAGTATATGGAACGAGGAGGCGATAGGCGCCGATAATACAGTTGCCGTGCACATCAGACATATCAGGGAAAAAATAGAGATAAATCCTAAAGAGCCGCGATATCTGAAAGTGGTCTGGGGAGTAGGCTATAAGATAGAGGACAACAAATGAAGCAGTATACAATAGGAAAAAAAGCAGCGGTCATAGTTTTGCATCAGCTATGCATGATACTTATGGTGACAGGAGTGTTTGCCACAGGCTATGCATTCAGGCACGATGCGCATGGAAATATTGATATATATACACTAATATCGCTTGCGGGCCTGGTAGGCAGCTTTGTGAGCCTGGCATATATGGCAAACGTGGCAGGCAGAAAATCAGAGGATGATTACACAATATACTATTTACCGATTGACAAGGTATACTCTGATGTGATGCTAGTGATATTTACACTGCTCATGGTATTTATGGGAAAAGTGATTTCAGGCGTAAAAAACCAGCATTTTGACTATGCATCACTCATTATGACGGCCGGCACATTTACTTTTTTGTTTGATCTGGCTTTTATTATTTTATACCAGAGCATTGTAAGGAAGATAAAAGGCAATATACTTTGCACACACAGCCTGATGTACAAGGGCTATGAGCTTTTGAAAAGAGTTATTGAGAAAAAGGATATCCACACACAAAAAAACAAAGAGATAATGCGCATACAGGAGGCTCTTGAAGCTATCTCGGAAGGAGCGCTTGACACTACACTTAATGTCAATGAGTTTCATGGGCAGCAGAAAAAGGTGGCGGAGGCTGTCAACCATATACGCCAGGGTCTTATGAGCTCGGTAAATGAGAGCCTTAAAAATGAAAAACTAAAGGCAGACTTAATAACAAACGTATCACACGATATAAAGACACCTTTGACATCAATAGTCAACTATGTTGACCTGCTTAAGAGGGAAAATCTGGAAAATGAAAATGCCAAATACTATATACATGTGCTGGAGGAAAAGTCACAGCGCTTAAAGCAGCTTACAGAGGATCTGGTAGAGACATCAAAGATTACCTCGGGAAATGTGAAGCTCAATATGCAAAAGCTTGATCTGGTTGAGCTTTTATACCAGACCGGAGGTGAATTCAATGAGCGATTTGAGTCGAGAAATCTGACAATAGTTACAAAAATTCCATCAGAACAGATATTTATCTATGCGGATGGGCGTCAGCTTTACCGCTCTATTGAAAATCTGTATACTAATGCCGCAAAATATGCACTGGAAAATACCAGAGTGTATGTAGAGCTTGAAAAGGCAGATAAAAAGGCAGTTTTTACAATAAAGAATGTGTCTAAGAACGAGCTTGACATAGTAAGCAACGGAAATGTGGACCTGACAGAGCGTTTTGTGAGGGGAGAGAGGTCGAGAACCACTGAAGGAAGTGGACTTGGACTTTCGATTGCAAAGAATCTGACCCATTTGATGGGAGGAAAATTCGAAATTAAGGTAGATGGTGATTTATTTATTGCCACAATTACCTATAATATTATATAATAGTAAATAAAAGAATTTTGAAATACACATACGGAGGTAGAATAAGTGAAATTATATGAAAATGGTGCTTACCTTTTAAACGGTAAGGAAGTAATAATTGATGGACCGGAGGCTCAGGCAGCTGTCAAAAGCAAGACCGGCATGGACATCGATAAACAGACAGCTAAGCAGGAGACAATTGCTTACGGTATTTTAAAGGAGCACAATACATCCGGCAATATGGACAAGCTTCAGATTAAGTTTGATAAGCTTACATCGCATGATATCACATTTGTAGGTATCATCCAGACAGCACGAGCTTCAGGACTTGAGAAATTCCCTATCCCGTATGTACTTACAAACTGTCACAACAGCCTTTGTGCAGTTGGTGGAACAATCAATGAGGATGACCACATGTTTGGTCTCACATGTGCAAAGAAGTACGGCGGAATCTATGTACCACCTCATCAGGCAGTTATCCATCAGTTTGCACGAGAGATGCTTGCCGGCGGCGGAAAAATGATACTTGGTTCTGATTCACATACACGTTATGGTGCACTTGGTACTATGGCAGTCGGCGAGGGAGGACCTGAGCTTGTTAAGCAGCTTCTTGAACAGACATATGATATTGATATGCCTGAGGTAGTAGGTATTTACCTGACAGGAGAGCCAATCAAAGGCGTTGGACCACAGGATGTCGCACTTGCAATTATCGGAGAGGTATTCGGAAACGGCTTCGTAAAGAACAAAGTTATGGAGTTTGTAGGACCGGGTGTGTCTAATCTGAGCGTTGACTTCCGTATAGGTGTCGATGTTATGACAACAGAGACTACATGTCTTTCTTCTATCTGGAGAACAGATGACCAGGTTAAGGAATTCTTTGAGATTCACGGTAGGGCTGAGGACCACAAGGAGCTTAATCCGGGTGAGGTGGCTTACTACGACAGATTTATTGAGATTGATTTAAGCCAGATCCGCCCAATGATAGCTATGCCATTCCACCCAAGCAATACCTATACTATCGATGAGCTCAATGCAAACCTCATGGATATTCTCGATGACTGTGAGAAGAGAGCTGAGGTAAGCTTTGACGGAAAGGTGAAGCTTGATTTAAAGAGTAAGGTAAGAGACGGAAAACTGTATGTAGACCAGGGAATCATCGCAGGCTGTGCAGGCGGTGGATTTGAGAATATCTGCGATGCGGCTGACATATTAAACGGACATTCAATCGGAGCAGACGAGTTTACACTGAGTGTTTACCCGGCATCTACTCCAATATACATGGAGCTTGTGAAAAACGGAGCTGTAGCAAAGCTTCTTGAGACAGGTGCAATCGTAAAGACTGCTTTCTGCGGACCTTGCTTTGGTGCAGGAGATACACCTGCCAACAACGCATTCTCTATCCGTCATTCAACAAGAAACTTCCCTAACAGAGAGGGTTCTAAGGTACAGAACGGACAGATCAGCTCAGTGGCACTCATGGATGCACGTTCAATCGCTGCAACAGCAGCAAACAAGGGCTTCCTTACATCAGCAGCGGATATTGATGTCAACTTTACAAAGCCAAAATATTTCTTTGACAAGACTATATATGAGAACCGTGTATTTGACAGCCATGGAGTGGCAGATCCTTCAGTTGAAATCCAGTTCGGACCAAACATCAAGGACTGGCCGGCAATGAGTGCACTTCCTGAGAATATGCTCCTTAAGGTGGTTTCAGAGATTCATGATCCTGTTACTACAACAGATGAGCTCATTCCTTCAGGAGAGACATCATCATATCGTTCAAACCCTCTTGGACTTGCAGAGTTCGCACTTTCAAGAAAGGATCCTGAGTATGTAGGCAGAGCAAAGGAAATCCAGAAGGCCCAGAAGGCTATAGAGAGTGGTGAGTGCGCAGGAAAGGCTGTTCCTGAGGTTGCTGAAATCATGGGAGTAGTAAAGAAAAAATTCCCTGAGGCAAGCCATGAGAATATGGGCTTCGGAAGTACAATTTTTGCTGTTAAGCCGGGTGACGGCTCAGCAAGAGAGCAGGCTGCCAGCTGCCAGAAGGTACTCGGAGGCTGGGCAAATATCGCAAACGAGTATGCCACAAAGAGATATCGTTCAAACCTTATCAACTGGGGAATGCTTCCATTCATCATCGATGAGGGAGAGCTTCCGTTCCACAATCTCGACTATATCTTCCTTCCGGGAATCAAGAAGGAAATAGAGGATGCAAAGACGGAGTTTGAGGCATATGTTGTCAAGGATGGTGAATTAAAGCCATTTACACTGAAGATGGGTGAGCTCACAGATGATGAAAGAGAGATAATATTAAAGGGATGTCTCATAAACTATAACCGTAAATAAGGAGAGTCTAATCCGATGGAAGAAACTGGAAAAGCTGGTAAAAAATCAAACATTGAGATAAATGCAGATAAGGGTGCGAAGCACAATTCGCACCCGGGGCGTGAGGAATGGCCCCATCTGATCAGAATAGGTGTCATGGTATTTGTCACGTTTGCAGTCAGTATACTGTTTTTCTTTGCACTGTACAGATTTGAGGGCTTTGCAGGCATATGGAGCAAGCTGCTTGCGGCAGCAATGCCTATTATAATGGGACTTGTGCTTGCATACCTGATGAATCCTGTCATGCTGTGGCTGGAAAGATGCTTTAAAAAGCTTCTTTCCAAAAAGATGAAAAGCGAAAGCAAGCTGCGAAAGGTTTCAAGAGCTCTTGCAATCACAGGCTCGGTTATTATTCTTGTAGCGATTATTTCGCTCCTCATTGCGGCTATTGTGCCTTCTGTCATAGCAAGTATATCAGGACTTATGAAGACACTGCCAAATGATGTTGCGGCATTCATCAACATGATAAAGAACGGCAATTTCGGGGACAGCAAAATTGCTGAGCTCGCGAGCACAGGTTTACAGAATGCAACCGACTACATTGAGAATTATGCCACAGAAAAGCTGATTCCTGAGGCACAGAAGTATGTTGCACAGATTACAACCGGTGTGATTTCGGTAGTCAGAGGCTTATTTAATTTTATTATCGGAATAATCGTGATGGTTTATGTGATGAGTATTCAGGAGACTCTCGCAGGACAGAGCAAAAAGATAATATATGCTGTCTGCAAGCCAAAGACAGGCAATATCATCATTGAGACGATCAGAAAGACAAATGAGATTTTTGGAGGCTTCATAAGCGGTAAGATTATAGATTCACTGATTATAGGTGTGATTGCATATTTCGGATGTCTGATTTTAAGGATTCCATCATCGGTGCTCGTTGCAGTGATTATCGGCGTCACAAATGTGATTCCGGTATTCGGACCGTTTATCGGTGCAATTCCATCGTTACTCATAGTAGTAATTCAGAGTCCGTGGCATGCGCTTTATCTTCTGATATTTATTGTCGTGCTGCAGCAGGTGGATGGTAATATAATAGGGCCTAAGATACTTGGCTCATCTACCGGTCTTTCGACCTTCTGGGTTATGTTTGCCATACTAATCGGCGGAGGAATGTTTGGTTTTCTTGGAATGTTACTTGGTGTTCCGACCTTTGCTGTGATATACTATATTGTGAAAAGAGTTGTTAATTATGCTCTCAGGAAAAAGAAGCTTCCTGAGGACACAATGGATTATACAAAGACAACAGGCGTAGATACAAAAAATAATAAGCTTAAATACGAGTAGGTGAAATAAGTGGATAAATACGAATACAATCTCAAGCTGGATCAGATAAAAGCCCTAAGCGCCGAGGAGGGCTATATGAGCGCAGCAGAGATTGCGGATAGCATAAATTGGAACAAAATTAAAAATGTAAATACACTCGTTAAAATCGGCGAAATCTACGAGAAGGCCGAAAGATACCAGGATGCAAGGGCCATACTTTTAATGGCCTATGACCGTTCACCAATCGGCAGGATGATTATATACAGACTGGCTGAGGTCGCCATCAAGATGGGTGATTATGATGCTGCTACAGAGTATTATGATGAGTTTGTTGAGATAGCGCCTCATGATGATATGAAGTATGTATTAAGATATGCCATCAAAAAAGGGCAGGGAGCTTCATTTGATGAGCTTATCACTATTCTTGAAGAGTACAAGGATGAAGAATACACTGAGGAGTGGGCATACGAGCTTGCATATCTATACCACAAGGCCGGAAAAGCCGATAAGTGTATAGATGCCTGCGATGAGCTCATTCTGTGGTTCGGAGACGGACCATATGTGGAGCGTGCGCTGGAGCTTAAGATGCTTTATCAGCCACTTACCAAGGCTCAGGAGGAAAAGTACAGACGATTCAAGGCAGAGAAGGAAAAGCCGGCTAAGATAAAGGATGATGCTGAGGTCACTGAGATAGGTGCCATGGAGATGGTAAAGGGCGGAGAGATAGTGCATGATGACGTAACTATTCCGCAGATTACTGTAAATCAGGAGAAGTTCAATACTGTAAATTTACAGCAGGAGATTGCCAAGGGTATGCAGCAGATCATGGAGGCCAAGGGCAAGAATGAAGTTGCTGATACGATGGATACCATCAAAAAGATAGTTGAGGATATTCCTTATCTCAAGCTCGAAAAGGAGCAGGAAGAGTATGCACAGCAGCCGGAAGAGACAGAGCATATCGCTACAGATGAAGAGATAGATGGTTCACTTAAGTTGAATTTCAAGGAGCTTTTGGGTGAAGACGCTGACGGACAGATGTCTATGGTCATGAGTGAAAAGACTCAGCTTGAGCATCAGATTACAGGACAGATGTCTATACAGGATGTGCTTGAAGAATGGGAAAAGACCAGACATGCGGCTGAAATTGCCCTTAAAGAGGCTGAGCAGCAGAAGCTTGAGTCAGCTAAGGCAAGAGCACTTCAGGAGGCAGGAGACATCATGGAGAGACTAAATGATGTCATTCCAAAGCTGGATGCAGGTGTCACTCCGAAGGAACTTCTTGAGGAGGAGTATTTGAAGGTCCCGGTTGATATTATAGAGCAGAAAGCTGCCGTGAAGGAGCCTGAAGAAGAGCAGAAACCGGATATGCAGGAGCTTTATGCAGAGGAGACTGTGGATGAAGTACAGGAGCCGCAGGAAGCACCGGAAGAGGCTATAGAAGAAGCTATAGAAGAAGTGCAGGAGTCACGGGAAGTACCTGAAGAGGCTGCAGATGAAGCCAGGGAACCGGTTGGAGAGCCGGAGGATATAATTATGGCAGAGGAGTCTGAGAAAGACGAGATACTCATGCAGCCGACTACCATGATGCCTGAAATAACAGATGATATGTTAAATGTCGATGATGATACATCAGATGATGAGACTTCACAGGAGAAAGAAAACGTTTCTGAGAAGAGAGATTTTGATCATGTGACATCATTTATCGAGCAGGAAATAGCCAAGATGACAGCAAAAAATCCGGGACTGGAGAAGAAGCTGGATATGGCTAAGACAAGAAAAATGCCGGATATTTCATTGCCGGAGGATTTAGACAGCGAAGAAGATGACTCGAAATTGAAAGAAACAAAACATATAAAAGAGCTTACAAGCGAACAGAAAGCTATATTTTCATATTTCATACCGGTAAAGGGTATGGAGGATCAGATCTGCAAGGCATATAATGCAGTGCTTGATCATTTCAACAGGAAAGAAAACGCATCCACAGGCAACCTTATTATACAGGGAGAGCAGGGATGCGGAAAGACAATGCTTGCTACAAGCTTTATAAAGGTATTACAAAAAGATGGTGAACAGCTTACAGGAAAGATGGGCAAGATTGATGCTGCCGCACTCAATAAAAAGGATGTGCAGCAGGTAGTCAGAAAGATAACAGGAGGCTGTCTCATCATAGAAAGAGCCGGTGACATCGACCGCAGCATAGCTGCCCAGCTATCATTTTTGATGGAGCATGATATTACAGGAACACTCTATATACTTGAGGATACATCAAAGGGTATAAAGAAGGCTCTCTCAATGGATGAGGGCTTTGCATCCAAGTTCACGGAAAAGATATCGGTTCCTATTTTTACAAATGATGAACTCGTATTGTTTGCCAAATCGTACTCTGCAGAGCTTGGGTACAAGATAGATGAGATGGCTATTCTGGCATTGCATAACAGAATCAGCAATATTGAGAGGATAGACCAGGCTACCACTCTGACAGAGGTCAAGGATATAATTGACGAGGCCATAGACAGGGAGGCTCACAGCGGACTTAAGAAGGCTATAAGTATTCTGACAGCCAGGCGATATACAGATGATGACCGAATTGTACTCAAAGAGGATCATTTCAGGGAAAAATAAATACTTATGGGGGGTATATATATGTGTAATTTTACAGCAATGGATTGTTACCTGTTTGGTCAGGCAACACACTATGATATCTACAAGAAGATGGGTGCTCACTTAGCTGAGCGTAAAGGAAAAAAAGGAGTGTGCTTTGACGTCTGGGCGCCACATGCGAGGGAAGTATACGTGTTTGGTGAGTTTAACGACTGGAATGAGACCAGTCATGAGATGAAGCGTGTAGAGCCGGAAACCATGGGAGTGTATGAGCTTTTTGTACCGGGAGCGCAAAAGGGTCAGATGTATAAGTTTATTATAGTCACTGAACAGGGTGATAAGCTGTACAAGGCGGATCCATACGCAAACTACGCAGAGCTTCGTCCGGGAACAGCGTCAATCATCACAGATATCGAGCACTTCACATGGACTGACAAAGAGTGGATGGATAAGAGAGCAGCAAAGTCAGATGCTGATGTATATTCTTCACCTATGGCTATATATGAGTGTCATCCGGGCTCATGGATGAGACATCCGGGCAGGGATGATGAGGGCTTTTATACATACAGGGAGCTTGCAAAATCACTCATATCCTATGTGAAAACTATGGGATATACACATATTGAGCTTATGGGTATTTCAGAGTATCCGTTTGATGGCTCATGGGGATATCAGGTGACAGGCTACTATGCACCTACATCGAGGTATGGAGAGCCTGAGGATTTTGCATACTTTGTTGATCAGTGCCATAAAAATAATATCGGAGTAATCCTCGACTGGGTACCTGCACATTTCCCAAAGGATGCGCATGGACTTGCCAATTTCGATGGAACAGCCACATATGAGTATGCAGACCCAAGAAAGGGAGAGCATCCCGACTGGGGCACAAAGATATTTGACTACGGTAAGAATGAAGTAAAGAACTTCCTTATCGGAAGTGCACTTATGTGGATAGAAAATTACCACGTAGACGGACTCCGTGTGGATGCAGTTGCGTCAATGCTTTATCTTGACTATGGAAAGAACGACGGACAGTGGGTGCCAAACAAGTTTGGAGGAAATAAGAACCTCGAGGCAGTAGAGTTTTTCAAGCATATCAATACACTCATACTTGGAAGAAATCACGGAACTGTAATGATAGCCGAAGAGTCTACCGCATGGCCAAAGGTAACAGGCAAGGTAGAGGAAGACGGACTGAACTTCAGCTACAAATGGAACATGGGATGGATGCATGACTTCCTTGATTATATGAAGCTGGATCCATATTTCCGTAAAAATAACCACAACAAGATGACATTTGCGATGAGCTATAATGAGAGTGAGAAATATATTCTGGTACTGTCACATGATGAGGTGGTACATCTGAAGTGTTCTATGCTCAACAAAATGCCGGGCTTAGAAGGGGATAAATTCAAGAACCTCATGGCAGGATATGCATTTATGATGGGACACTGTGGAAAGAAGCTTCTTTTCATGGGACAGGAGTTTGCACAGAAGCAGGAGTGGAGTGAGGAAAGAGAACTCGACTGGTATCTGCTTGAGAATCCGGAGCATAAAAAGATCCAGAACTGGGTAAAGGAGCTGCTTCACCTCTATAGGAGAAACCGCTGTCTGTATGAGCTGGATTCAAGCTGGGAAGGCTTTGAATGGATAAATGCAAACGATGCAGACAGAAGCATCTTCAGCTTTATCAGAAAGAGTAAGGATGGCAAGAATAATATGCTCTTTGTCATCAATTTCACACCGGTAGAGAGACCTGATTACAGAGTCGGAGTGCCAAAGCACAAGACATATCAGCTCGTTTTAGATAGTGAGGATCCTAAGTTTACCGGCAAAACGGTACAAGCGCCTGTAAAGAAGGCTGCAAAGGGCAGAGGCAAGGCAGCAAAACAGTCATATAAGAAGCTGGACTATAAGGCAGTCAAATCAGAGTGTGACGGCAGACCATTTTCATTTGCTTATCCACTTGCGCCTTACGGAGTTGCTGTATTTAAATACTAATATACCGGTAAACAGCAGGGTAAAGGACCGCGCCAATTTAAGGCGCGGTCTTTATTTTTGCGTATTATATGTCGATATATAATAAAAAGATAACTATTCAGAACCACCCCCTCACATATGAGAAAAAAATATCCATAAATAAAGGCTGCAGAGATGGTATATATGCAGGGCACGGAGCAGGAAATATGCAGATAGAGAATTTGATTAATAAAAGCACAGATACGAAAAATACGGACACAAAAACCATAAATGACATGACAACGGGTATGCGTGTGTCAGACTACATAAAGACAGACAGTAGTGACAATATGTCAAAAAAGGCGGCTGTTGTCGGTTCGTCAAACTCTGTTGATATGTCGGATACTATATATGCAAGACCACAGGCTAAAAATGAAGCCGGGAACAGCGATGACACAGATATGGCAGAAAATCTGCTAAATGACATGAATCAGACCTCAGAAAACAGGCGAAATGATATGATTGTCACTGCAAGCACCACCACGAGTGATGATTACAAAGCTGCAAAGGATGACGGCTACGATGTCATTGTCACTGAGACCGATAAGATAAAAGCAGTGCTGGCAAAGGCAGGTGTAGATATATCCATATATGGAGATGATCTGAGCATGGAGCAGCTTACAGACATCACGGGAAGCCAGACTGAAGCGGCCATGCTTGTCAATCAGATGAAAGCATATGATATTCCTGCTACAGATGATAATATAAAGGCAGGTACAGATGCCATAGACCGGGCAAAGAGCCTTACAAATATATCCAATGAGACAAAGGCATATCTGGTCAGAAATAACATGAATCCGACGGTTTCCAATGTATACAAGGCTACGTACAGCAGCAGTCAGGTACAAGATTACAGGCAGAAAACCAAAATGACGGAGATATCAGATGAGCTGTTTGAGGAGCTTAAGCCACAGCTTAAACAGATATTAGAGGAAGCTCATATAGACAGTAGTGATGAGAATCTGAATCAGTGCAGATGGCTGATAGATGAAGATATAGCCGTTACACCTGATAATGTGCTGCTTGCGAATCAGGTAGACTGCATCAACGCAGCAGAAGAAAATGTGAGCAGTGATTTTTATGCAAGGGCAGTGACAGAAGCACTGGCAATGGGAAAAAAGGCTACAGATGCCACTATGTCACAAGATGGTCTGACATTTGACATGGCAAAGAAAGCCTGTGATGTATTAGGTGAGGCGACCGCAGATGACATTGTCACATTAGAGTCAGATAACATACCTGTCACGATAGAGAATCTGTCAAAGCTTATAGCTGCAAGAGGCAAGGATAGTGCAGCATCGAAGGCCTTATCGGATAAAGCTACGGATAATCAGATTACAGACAGCCGGGAAGCAAGGCTTGTGACAGCTCAAAGAAAGCTTGAGGAAGCGAGACTTTCCATGACAGCAGAAGCCAACCTTTCACTCATAAAAAAAGGAGTTTCAATAGACACAGAGCCTATTGAACGTGTAGTGGAGCTGCTTAAGCAGCAGGAAAATAAATACTACGGAGCGCTGTTTGGTGAGAGCAGTGTAGAGGCATCTGATGATAGGGTACGTATGTACAATAATGTCTGTGATATTTTCAATCAGATGAAGCAGCAGCCGGCGTATGTACTGACCCTGGAATCCGCTGATGACACTGTGTATGAGCTGTATACAGCAGGCAAAGCAATGAAGCAGTCATTAGAAGCAGCAGCCTCAGGATATGAGACTCTTATGACATCACCGCGGGCAGATATGGGAGATAGTATGTCAAAAGCATTTCAGAATGTGGATGATATACTTAAAGAGCTTCAGATAGATACATCTGAAAGCAATCGCAGGGCTGTGCGGATACTTGCGTACAATAGTACCGACATCACAGAGGACAATATAAAGCAGATAAAGTCTGTAGATGAGCAGGTGCAGAGAGCATTCAGCGATATGACACCGGCGGTGACGATTGAGATGATAAAAAGAGGCATATCACCGCTTGATATGAGCATGAGTGACATAAGTGACACTGCCAGACGGATAAAATCAGAAAATCCTGACGAAAAGGATGAGAAATTCAGCGAGTTTCTCTGGAAGCTTGAAAAGAAAAATGAAATCTCAGAGGAGGAAAGAGACTCATATATAGGCATATACAGGCTTATTTCACAGGTGGAGCAGTCAGATGGTGCTGTGATAGGCTCACTTGTTAATCAGGGAGCAGATATTACAATGAAAAATCTGCTTACAGCGGTCCGGGTACGAGGAAAGAGTGCCATGGACTATAAGGTGGACGATACCTTTGCCGGAGTGGACAGTGTAAGCAGTGGCATTAAAATTGACTCACAGATAGAAAGCGCATATCATACAAACTGCCTAAGGGATGTGCTTGATACACTTTCACCTGAGAAAATGGAGTTTATGCAGTATGACAGCTGGCTTGATATGACTCCGGAGCAGTTTAGGCAGGCTGTATATGAGGCAGACGAGGATAACGCACTGTCAGAGCAATATGCCACAGAACAGCTAAGACAGTTCAATCAGGCAGTTTCGGTGCCTGAGAACGTATATGCTTTTCTAGAGAAATATGATGTAAAAACAACCGCGGTAAACCTCATGGCTGCGTCACGGCTAATGAAAAATCCGTCAGAGGCAGTAAGAAATCTCTGGGAGCGTGGAGACAGTGCTACGGCAAGGGCTCTTTTGGATGAGACTCTCAGACGGTTTTCTGAGTCGGTCAAAAATCCAAAGGAGCTTGCGCAGGCGCAGGAAACGCTGGCTGATACAGCAGAGCATGTTATGGATTCGATGATTATAGAGGATAGGCACACCGGTTCAATAGACATCAGACAGATGAAGCTATTATGCAGCCAGCTAAGGATAGCTTCAAATATGTCGAGACAGGAAAACTATATTGTACCAATAGAGACTGCAGACGGGGTCACAGGTATGAAGCTTCGCATAGTAAGAGGTGAAGATAAAAAGGGACTGGTTGACATATTCCTTGAGGATAAAAAATGCGGCAGGGTAGCTGCATTTTTTGAGGCAAAGGAAAACTCAGTATCTGCTATGATAGTCACAGACGATGAGCAGACTAAAAGGCTGTTTGAAGACAATATCACTATGTTTGAGGCAGGAATAAGTGATGGTGAACAGCGTGTGCGCATAGATGTGGCACTGGAGCATGATATATCTGCAAAAGAGTCTAAGATGTCAGATATGAAATCAAATACTGAGTCAGATAATGAGACTAAAAAGCAGCTTGATGGCAGCGAAAGTGTCCAGACAACCAGACTATATCACATCGCAGAGCAGTTTATTGTAAATGTCCAGAGGGTGATTGCGCAAGATAGTCTGTAACACCGATATATATTGCATGTGCCAGGTCATCCTGATAGTTTTTGTCAGTAAGAAGAAGTGTCTCAGCAGGATTACTCAAGAATCCACATTCTACGATTACGGTCGGGGATGTGGATTTTTTAAGTATAAAGTATTCTTTATTGGGCTTAATGCTTCGTGGCTTTGCGACACAAAGAGAAGTGTTTAAAGCTCCAAGAACAGAGGATGCGAGCTCTTTTCCTTCATCAGAGGCTTCATAATAGAATACCTGTGGACCGCAGCTTGAATTGTCCTCAAAGCTGTTTTGATGGATACTGATGCTGACTGCCACATTGCTTTTAGACATCAGGGCAGTTCTCTTTGTGAGATCATCTGTCTTTGGATGCTTGGAATTATCCGGGGCGAGGTCGCAGTCGGTGGTTCTGGTCATGACAACAGTAAAGCCTCTGTTTTCAAACAGCTGTTTAAGAGCCATTGCAATACTCAGGTTGACATCCTTTTCCATGACGCCGGAGGTGGAAATCTTACCGGGATCACTTCCACCATGTGCTGGTTGTAGTTTACGCAAATTGTGATATGTATTCCCCAGTATATATGGGGAGTTAGAAATGTATTGAGATTAGATAGCCTTTTTCTCCAAGTCCTCACAGTAAACGCTTGAAAATAAATGTTCCAGTTCATTTCCGAAGTTGTATGAGATTTTAAGTTTGCGGTTTTCATAAACTGTTATCTGGTCTATCATTTCCACAATAATATCTCTGTCTAATTCTTCAATGTCTTTCAGTTCCAACAACCGCCTTAACCACGGTGTTTCAAAAACATCTTCTGTTACACTTTCTTTTTTCTTTTCTTCCAGCGTTTCAATCTGTTTGGAGTAAAGCGTTTCTTTTTGTTGATAGTCCTCTCGATAAGAAAGAAATTCTTCTTTAGAAATCAGTTCGTCTTTGTAATCTTCATAAATTGACTTTTTCAGTTTCTTTACTCTTTCAAGTTCTGTTTTTAACTTTGTCAGTTCTATGTCAGTTGATTTTCTGATTTTTGTTGCTGTGAAAGATTGTGATTTTACAAGCTCCTGCAAATTCTCTACATTGCGGATAATCTGCTTTAAATCGCCCAGCACAATATCATTCAATACTTGAAATGGGAGAGTATGCGGAGTGCAATAGTCCTTTCCACTTCTTTTGTAAGTTCCACAATAGAATGAATAAGACCTGCTTCCGTCTGCACGTCGCCAGAAATTTTTCATCATTGCCCGACCACAATCGCCACACTTTATAAAGCCTGCAAAGATATTTTTATTTGTTTCCAAGTCAATATCCCTATGCTTCTTTGTCAGCAGTTTTTGTACCTTATCCCACAGTTGACGGTCTATAATCGGTTCATGCGTATTTTCAACTCTTATCCAGTTTTCTTTCTCAACTGGTCGCTGTTTGCTTCTCATACGCTGATGTTTCTTCCCTTGTATCATGTTGCCGATATACATTTCATTTTTCAACATGATATTTACTGTTGAATACGTCCAATAGGAAGTTTTCTCCAAACGGTTGCAATTTTTATAATTTTCACCGTTGAGCTTTTTATATTCCGACGGACAAAGGATACCCTCTGCATTTAGTATTTTTGCAATGCTTTGTTTTCCTATTCCTTGTGCATACATAGTAAATACTCGTTTTACAACTTCGGACGCATATTCATCAATCACAAGTTTATTCTTATTTGCAGGAGATTTCTTATAGCCATAGCTTGTAAATGCTCCGATAAATTCTCCTGCTTTCTGCTTTGATTTTACAGTCGCTTGAACTTTATTAGAAATATCTCTGGCATACTGTTCGTTAAATATATTTTTAATAGGAAGTAACATATCGTATGCCTGCTTCATACTATCAATATTATCTGTTACAGAAATAAAACGAACATTAAGCTCTGGAAATATTCTTTCCAAATATCGCCCCGTATCAATGTAATCTCGTCCAAAACGGGAAAGGTCTTTTACAACAACACAATTTACCTTGTTATCTTCAATGTCAGCAATCATTCTATGAAAGTCTGGTCTATCGAAATTCGTTCCCGTAAAACCGTCATCAATATAAACATCATATAAGATAAAGTCATCATGCTTGTTCACATATTCTGTTAAAAGTTTTCTCTGATTTCCTACACTATCGCTTTCTTCCTTATCTCCGTCCTCTCGTGATAATCTGATATAAATAGCTACGTTAAATAAGCTTGAACCTTTTTGATAAATCATTTTTCCACCTATTCAACTGCCGTACCTATAATAATATCATACAATAAAGTACGGCTTCTTTCCATGATTTTCAAAGGTTTTCCCCTCTTGATATGCGTTTTTAATATGAGATTTCACGATACGGATAAGTAATTCTTCTACAGAAAATTTACATAAAAATTCTCGTTCTACAATATATTGTGCAGGTTTTTTTTTAGTCAATGTATCAGCTCCCTTAATCAACTATCTATTCTCAACATACGCACATAGGCTTATCCAATATGCGTATTTTTCACAATGTTACAGAAGCAAACAGATGGTATTGGAAAGCTTTGTTAGTATCTCAACTATTCCCATTCTTGTGGGCAGAACTGCACCATATCGGTACGGAAAGGTGTGATTTGTTGCAGGAATTTGAAAAGATTTGAAAAAATTTTCGGATACAAAAAAGCCCGCACAAAACATGAATTTTGTGCGAGCTACTGGGATAGTGTATTTAATTGTAGATAGTATGCTGTTAAATCAGATTTGAATATATCGAATTGTACTTAAAGCTTAAAGGCACATTCATCACTCCATTTTTGGTTTGGATGTTTCAATGTAATAAATATGTTCCTTGTTCCACTGTTTTAAACAAAAACAAAATTCGATAACAGCCAAAGCAATATTATATGTATGGGATAGAAAATATAAAAGAGATATTTACACTTTTTTCCTCGTTGATGATTGTATGATAGTATTAGCGGAAGAGCAAGAACCATAATCCACTGATACTGAATTGTAAATATATTCCCTCCTACATCCATAGGAGAAATTCCACCTATTATAGACAATAGATATTCCATACCATGGGAAAGCCCTGTTCCTATTATCGGAATTAATTCCTTGATTTTCCATAAAATAATGGGAACAATATTAGTGGACATAAAAAACATATACACAACAACAAATATCATATACGACAGAATAAGTCTTTTCTTGTTGTCATAAGCTAAATACATTATAATTCCTAAAACAACAAAAATAAGTCCCCCTTCCGTTGTAAACACACTTCCCAAAAGAGCTGGTATCAAATAGAAGCATATTGTTTCCGTATACATATTACTAATTGAACTCAGATAACCACATACTATACATACAATAACTTGATAAGCAATATATAAACTTAGTACTTTTATCCAGGAAACAGCCTTTTGGTTTTTTCTTATTTCTAAGATTTCACATATGCATGCAACGATAAATAATGTTCTAAAGAAATTTAATTCAATTTGTGTACTCATTTGAATAACAGCCATCACAATACTTGCTAAATATAGCCTCAATATATACATCCGCTTAGAACTAGTATACTTTACGCCATTAACAACACCAAAAATAAAAATAGGTGCAGCGATTCGTCCTATCCAATGTAACGGCAAAGACATTGGCAAATCAGGAAAGAAATAAGCTATATGGTCTAAAAACATAGCAATCATAGCTATTATTTTTAACTGAAATATATTCATTAACAATACTCCTTGATTTTATTTTAAAAATATAATATTATAAATTAATCAAAAAAACAAGGTGATGCGTGCGGACTATGAGCAGTGGCGAGCTGGACA
>OOBJ01000976.1_pt1 | contig 19255 bp, 24 predicted proteins | sample 1671331 | NCBI WGS metagenome assembly OOBJ01 (sample SAMN06348145, study PRJEB24527) | human gut metagenome | biome: human gut; feature: ankylosing spondylitis patient; material: feces | host: Homo sapiens | place: China | collected 2015-10 | reverse complement strand
ATAACCAGTAAACTTTCCTCATTCTTCTCTCAAACACTTTTTATATGTACTTTCCTTATAGGTAAGCCCATCGAATTGATTCTTATTATTGTCATCAGATGAGGTTTCGGGTACCGGTGGCAACATATCAGCCATACTATTGGCAAATAAGGATTTGTCCATATTCAGCGACTCATAGGTCAAAGAAGAAGCATGATGATTAGTCTTAGATTTAGTTTCTATCCAAGTTTCTCGGTTACTCCATTCCACGTAATCAATATCTCTATCAATATCGATGATTAGATTAGTTTTAAGGTTCTGCCCTATCTTTTCAAACATTTCGCTACTTTCAAACATAGCAATAAGTAACGATAGTTTATGAATGGTTCTATCGCCAGCACAATCCCCATAGCAGGTTTTATATTCCTGCATGAGCATTTCCAAATCCTTTAAGTATCTTGTTTTGTCTGCTGCCATATTATTCGTATAAAAAAGCGTGGGCAAAAACCCATACGCAATCATCGCTCAGAGGCCGACCAAAGCCCTAACTTCAGATATACATACAAGTCTTGCCCACGTCGTAGATTTTTACTTCTACACACATGAGCGCCGCTTGTTGCCATCCTTGAAGTTAGCTTATCTTCTGTTGAAGTTTGGTCGTTTCTGAGCGATAAGATTTCATACTTGCTGACAACGCTTTCCGTGCACCTACCTATAGGGATAGGCTCCTGTTTCTGTATCTTTTTCTTTCCTTATATTATAAAAGTTTATAAATCAATGAATCGTTCAATGAATCGTTTGAATTTTTCAATGACAGTTTTCTTTTTCTGTTCACGTTTATTGCCGGCACCAAAGATTGGCATAGGGGGCAGTACTGTTGTAATAGCCATTCCACTCTCCTCTACGTAACCGTCATGCAGAGACTTGGTGATAAAATCACGGGTTGCCTCTTCCTTTAGGTTCTCTTCGCTAATAATGACTTCCAGTTCCCTTTCCATCTGCTGACGGATGTAATTCTGCCATTCTTCGTAAACATCAACATCCTTACCTTCTTTTATGACATGAAGGTAGCCCTCTATGAGGTCTTTCTTATCCCTCAGCTTCGGACTTGATGTTATGCAACGGATAATATCCTTGATAAGATCTGCATCTTCACAGTTGCTATCATGATATTTTTTCACAAGAGCCAGGATGTAAGGAATATCAATATCAAACTGGCGAATCAGTTCTATCTCAAATTCCAAATCATCCGTTCCGCCAGCTCCGTCTCCGCCTGTATGACCACCACCGCCACCTGTAGTTCCGCCTTTCAAATCATCACAGAAGCTGAGGTACCAAGATTGGTAGTCCTGCCTGTCACCTTCACAGATGATGCGGATTGCATTACGCTCTTCCAGGGTTTCCGGATTAAACTGATCAAAACTTATCAGTATATTAGTCTTCTTGACGAATTGCCCATACAACTTAATGAAGCCTATCTTTTGAGCCAGCGGGATGGAAGGATTCAACTTGCAGAGCGGATATTCCTGCAGAAGTTTCTCAGCCAGTTCCTTATATCCTGCCTGATGTTTCCCATCCTCTTCGTAGCCATTGTAATATTCCTCAAAGGTTCGCATCAGAATAATGCTGTTGGCATTAGCATCGCCGAAAAGCCCGAAGCTCCTGTTGGTGGCTTCTATGAGATTGCGGAAACAAACGATGTTGCCACAATTCTTATAGGCATTCAGAATACGGTTGGTTCGGCTGAAAGCCTGCAGCAATCCATGCATTCGCAAATTCTTGTCCACCCAGAGCGTATTGAGACATTTTGCGTCAAAGCCCGTCAGGAACATTCCTACCACAATGAGCAGATCAATTTCCTTGTTCTTGGTGCGCCAGGAAAGATCCTTGTAGTAGTTTTGGAACAATTCAGCACTCGTATTGTATGAAGTTCCAAAGCAATGGTTGTACTTTTTTATACAGGAATCCAGAAATTCCCTACTCGTAGAGTCCAGTTCCTTAATGCTTTCCGGGTCTTCTTCTATATTTCCGTTACTGTCGTTCTCTGCCTCGTTGGCTGCCGAAGTAAAGATGGTTGCAATCCTTAACTGGGGGGCTCCTGGCTCAGCCATCTGCCGCTCCAGCTCCTTATAGTATTCTATAGCCATTTGAACACTATCGCAGGCAAGTATAGAGTTGAATCCCGTGGTGGAAACCTTTGCCTTCTGTTCTTCAACCTGATCTTCCTTCTTTTTCTTGTAGTTTTTTATAACTTCCTCTACATTGGTCAGAACCGAGGCTGTCCATTGAATTGAGCGCTTGGTCTTTATATCGAAATGTTCAAGAAGATAATTCACATTCAAAGCTATGCGCTTGGAGTCGAGATAGTTTGTGTTCTCCACCTTCTTTCCATCTACCATAGCCGTCTGCGTGTGGTATTCTACATTGAATTTCAGCACATTCTTATCGTTGATGGCATTGATGATGGTATAAGTGTGGAGCGGCTTAGTATGATTGCCCTTTTCGTCCAACTCTCCGCCAAACACATCTGCAGTGGTCATCATTTCTCCCTTTTTACCACTGGCATTAACTCCAAATATCGGGGTGCCGGTAAAGCCAAACATGATGTACTTCTTGAAACTCTGCTTAATCTGTTTCTGCATGGCACCAAACTGCGAGCGGTGACATTCATCAAAAATGAAGACGAAAACCTGGTCAAGAACCTCCTGCTCTATCTTCTTTTTCCTCAAGAGGCTCGACATCTTCTGAATCGTGGTGATGATGATGTCCGAATCATCGCTACCGGCATTGAGCTGATCGAGCAATATTTTACTGTTCACATTGCCATTGGCACAGTTAGGGCAGAAACGGTCGTATTCCTTCATCGTCTGATAGTCCAAATCCTGTCGGTCAACGATGAATACTACCTTATGTACTCCCTCTATATCGCTTGCAAGCTGAGCCGTCTTGAATGAGGTCAGGGTTTTACCCGAACCGGTAGTGTGCCAGATGTAGCCTCCTGCCTTTCTAGAACCTTCCCAATGATGATTCAAGGCAATCTTGATACGCTGGGTAATACTCTCAGTAGCAGCTATCTGGTAAGGACGCATCACCAGCAGTTCCTTTTCTACATTGAACACACAATATTTGGTAAGAATTTCGAGCAGCGTGCGTTTTACGAGGAAGGTCTTGGCAAAGTCCTCCAGGTCGCAGATAAGGTTGTTTTCCCTATCACTCCAGTAGCTGGTAAACTCAAACGAGTTGCTCTGAATTTTCTTTTTCTTCCCCTTCTGCTTGTCAGCTTCCTGCTCACGAGCATAGCGGGTGGTATTGCTGTAATACTTGGTCTCAGTGCCATTGCTGATGATAAACAGCTGAATGTAATCAAACATTCCCTTGCCTGCCCAGAAGCTTTCGCGAGCATAGCGGTTTATCTGGTTGAAGGCTTCCCTGATGCTTACACCTCGGCGTTTCAACTCAATATGAACGAGTGGCAGACCGTTAACCAGGATGGTTACATCATAGCGGTTGGCGTGGGTTCCGCCAGCGGGCACGTACTGGTTGATAACCTGCAGATTATTCTTGAACACGTTATCTTTATGGATAAGGTGAACATTGGTCTTAATACCATTGTCACGTTCTATTTCTACTGCGGTATTTTCCTTTTGAATCATGCCGGCCTTATCCTCCATCGTGAGCGTTTCGCTGGTTAATTTATTCTGCAGACTTTTCCACTCCTTGTCAGAGTATTCTGCATCGTTTGCCTTGCCCAGCTGTATGCGCAGGTTCTCCAGCAACTCTTTCTCGTTGTGGATGGAAGGATATTCGTAACCTTGTCTTTGCAGTTGTTCGATAAGCCAGCGTTCCAGATCCTGCTCACTTTGGTAAGCATTACCATTCTTCCTTGATGACTCATATTTTGCCACCACGGTACAATAGTCTTGCTCTGCTATGATTTTATAACTTTCTGCCATAACGTTATTAATAAAAGAATTTATTCAAATGTCAGCAACTTTTCTCTGTAGTATTCATACTGCTTCTGGCGTAGCTCTATCATCTTCTCCAGCTTCGAGATGTAGGTCTCGAATGTGTCGAGGATGGAAGCGATTTGGCGCTGCTGCACAAGCGGAGGAAATGCGAATGAGAAAGAAGCCATAGATTCACCAGACACCCTGATCACCTTTGCTCCAGTTGCAGCCTTTTGTTTTTATTTGGCAAACATTTCTGTTTGAAATAAGTATGCCATGTATTTTGGGTCTTGATCATGAGAATAGCAAAATGAGTCACCACTATAAGCAACATCACCAGCTCCAAACCATACAGCAGCTTTACAACAGGCTTTTACATCCTCGCTCGTAGTCGCTATCAACAAGTCGCCATAACTTGCTTTTTGTAGTTTTTTCGCAAGGTCTTCTTCGCAAAAGGATTTTGTCTTATAAATGCATGTATTATAATACGTATGAATCTGCCCATAATGGACACATGGAAATCCTTTGACCCTAAAATCAGACTTTTGAAGACCATTTCCTCTCGTGAATGTTCCAATCTCGCCTAGTGTTTTTATTTCCCAGTTTTTTTGAGGAGCCATCAACTTTTCTCGATAATACTCCATCTGTTTCTTCCTCATCTCTACTTCCTGTTTCATCTTGTCGATGAGCGAGGTGAAGGAATCAAGAATAGAGACTATCTCCTTTTGAATGTTAAGCGGAGGAAGTGGAATTTCAAATTTGCTATATAATGAAATCCAATGTCGCATATGATTTGTCGGTATAAAATGAATGGTTTTCATAGCCTATAAATATACCTAAAATCTGCCTTTTGTTTATCTTTTATTTTCAATATTTTCAATGCAGAGCTTTTTACCTTAAAGTCAAAATCTACCCAATGAAAACTTGTTGTAAAATCATCAAAAATGATAACCGGTTTTTGGGACGAGGCGTTGTATATTCCTTCTTCCTCATTTGTATATCCAAGAATAAAACTTTGTCCAGCAGTCAGAACAGGAGTACTATAATGAGCATCATACTCTGTTGAACTAACAATATATGGACCAGGCTGAACATAGCTTACCAAAGAATCAAGCGTTTTAAACTCAACTCCATCTGGACATAATCTACTTATTAATTCAGCAATCTTGTTCATAATTCCTTGATTATTTCATTCAATTTTAACGACTTACTTGCAACATCCTTGCTCAAAGCTTCAATCTCTTCATTCAATGCCACAATATCTATCACTTCCCTTTTATCTTCTTTCTCTACATAAGAAGAAACGGAGAGGTTGGCACCATTGGATAGAACTTCATCATTGCTGACGAGCTTGGTAAAATATTGTTCTTCCTTGCGCTCCTGATAAGCATTTACAATTCTATTTTGGTTTTCATTCTCAAGCTTGTTCTTGTCGCCCTTCTTCTCACATTCTTCCGAAGCATCCACAAACAAAATATTATTGTCTTTCTTGTTCTTCTTGATAACAATGATGCAAGTTGCAATACCTACGCCAAAGAAAAGATTGGCAGGAAGCTGAATCACCGTATCCACAAAATTGTTCTTAATCAGATATTCGCGGATTTTCTTCTCTGCTCCACCACGATAAAGCACACCAGGGAACTCTACGATGGCGCAAGTACCAGTCTCACTAAGATGGTAAAGCATGTGCATCGTAAAAGCAAGGTCTGACCTCTGTATAGGAGCCAGCACACCAGCAGGACTGTATCGTACATCATTAATCAGAATCGTGTTATTCTTTCCCTCCCAACTCTTGGAGTATGGCGGATTGCTCACGATAGCATCAAACTTCATTCCAAGATGATGAGGAGTTGTAAGCGTGTTACCCAACTGAATATCAAACTTGGCATAGTTCACATTATGCAGGAACATATTGATGCGGCAGAGATTATAGGTTGTAGGGTTAATTTCCTGACCATAAAACTCTATTTCCGATGCTTTTTCACCAACATATTTCACAAACTTCATCAGTAAGGAACCCGAACCGCAGGCTGGGTCATAAACCTTCTGTATATTCGGATTGTTGCAGCAGGCTATGCGGGCAAGTACTTCACTCACCTCCTGTGGCGTAAAGTATTCACCACCACTTTTACCAGCCTTCGATGCATACATCTGCATCAGGTATTCGTAGGTGTCGCCTACTGTATCAATACTGTTGTCTGTAAACGTCTTGCTGAGCTGCATATCACGCACCTTGGTCAACACCTTGGAAATGCACTTGTTACGCATTTCTACAGAGTTGCCGATACGGGAGCTGTCAATGATGAAATCAGAGAAAAGTCCCTTTACCTGTTCCTCGCTATCAGTACCGGCAGCACTGGCCTCAATAGAACGGAACACTTGGGCTAGCGTTTCATTGAGGTTGACATTCTTTTCAGGTGAAGCAGCTACTCTCTGAAACAATTGACTTGGCAGAATAAAGAAGCCCTTTTCCTGCACCATCATTTCGCGAGCCTCCTTTGCTTCTTCATCTTCCATTTTAGTATAATCAAAGTCCTTGATTCCGGCAGCAGCCTGCAAATTATTAATGTAGTCGGTAAGGTTTTCTGAGATGTAACGATAGAATATGGCACCCAAGACATAAGCCTTGAATTCCCATCCATCAACAGCACCTCTTAATTCTTCAGCGATACTCCAAATAGTTTTATGAAGTTCTTCTCGTTCTTCATTGTATGTTCCCATAATGTTTGTTTATTTATTAATAAGCACAAGTCGCCAGTCTGCGTTGCTGAGAACGTAGGAACTGTCTGTGCTGGTTATTGTAAATATCTGATTTTCTATCTTGATTTCATCGTCCTTGATCGTGTAAGGATAACTTCCGCAGGGACTGATTTCGTATTCACCGTGCACTAATTTGCCTGCTTCATCGAAGTGGTAAACCATTTCCTTTTCGGTGAAATAAACGCTGTCTGTGGTGAATCGGCAATAGGTGGGAGCCTCCTTGATGTCTATTTTCAAGGCTCCAAGGCGACCTTCTGCCTTCAAAAGTTCCCATTCATGGGCTGTAAATGCAGTTTTATAATCGAAAAAAGTGTTTTTTTCGGTCTCTTCATCACTGGAACAAGAGAAAAATGAAAACACGAAAAGGGCGACTACCATCGCATAAAAATACGATAATAGTCGCCCTCTGATAAGTGCAGCATGGCTTGAAGCTAATTCTGATTCTCCAGAATTACCCCCCCCTAAAAGGCTGACAGTCAAACTGTTATGTGATTTTATATCCATACTTATCTTACATTTAAAGTCTTTAATTCATACGGAGCAATGTCATTTGCTCGATATTGAAGGCAAAGTTAATAAAACTTTTCGAAACCACCTAATTTTATCACGTTATTTAACGGGAAAAGTGATGAGGAGAGCAGAAAAAATGGCTTCGAGGGCAGTTTTTACTCCTTCTGAAGGCAAAAATAAGAAGGGTAAAAATGCAGTTATGGGGCAGAAATGCACATTTTCTACCCTCATTTCTGTAGGAAAAGTAAAAAAGAATATACAGAAAGAGATGGGAAAAGTGGACGAATTTCAGAATATCCTGAGAGAAAAAAATGCAGGATAAACAAGACAAGAATATATAAGAAAAAACCTTCTAATACATTTATAATCAAAGGTTTACTAGATGGTTCTCAGTAAGAAAACACCTCTTAATCCTTAACCTTTTTGGGGTCATTAAGGGTCATGTCATTAAGGGTCATTAAGGTTTTCGGGAGAGAAAATGTCATCTATAGTAATAATATAAATATATTTATATTTACTATAGCTCTTAATGACCGAAGCGGATTTTCTTAATGACCCTTAATGACACTGACCCTTAATGACACTTTTTGTTGCTCTGCTGGTATTTTCATCTGTCATTCAGCCTCTTCACAACATTGCTGCAAGAAACTTTGCATAAAATCTCAACAGAACTCTTTGTGTTACAGCTACTTATACCATTTCCTGCAAAGAAAGTGGGGGTAAAAGCTTGCAATCGGGGCAAAAATGTTGTATCTTTGCACCGGCAATCGAAGGAACGCCTTAGGTGCCTGATAACGGGCATCTCTTACGACCGAGGCGGGGGATAAATGATGGCAGGCGCCGGTCATCAATGACGACCCCGAAAAGGACAGGAAACGGGGCTTCCGGGGAGTTGCAAAAATGAACCTTTTAACACAAACGACTATGATTAATTACAGCATCGTAATGCGTAGCGTGAACGCAAATCTCCTTGCCATCAACCAGGCAAAGTCACGCATCAACCAGGCGAAGAAGGAGGGCAAGGAGCCTGAGAAGGCAGACCTCGACCTCGTGAAGACCGAGAAGCAGAACGCCTTCGCCGTATCACAGTACACCGACATCATGACCATCGAGAAGTTTGCCAAGCACATCACCTCCCATGGCAGCGTGTACTCCAGAGCCGACATCAGCGCCATCCTCTACATGGCAGTGGACTGCATGAGAGAGATGCTGCTCGAGGGCAAGAAGGTCCGTCTGGGCGACCTGGGTGACTTCTCCGTCCTGCTCACCTCGAAGGGTGCCGAGGATGCCGACAAGTTCACCGCACAGAACATCACCGACGTGAAGGTGCAGTGGGAGCCTGGTCAGCAGTTCAAGACCCTGCGTGACGAAGCCGAGTTCAACCTCGTGGCAAGCCGCAGTGCTCAGGCTGCCGTGCTCAAGGCGATCAAGGAGGGCAAGACCAGCGTAGACCTCAACGCCCCAACCACTCCGGAGGGAGGCGGTGACGGAACCAGCGGCGGCGGTTCTACTACCACCGGAGGCAGCGAGAATACCGGAGGTCAGGGCAGCGAGAGTTCCGGCGGAACGGGTAGCGAAGGCTCCGGCACCGACCAGGGCGGAGACGTAGGTCTCTAGACTGAGGGGGAAGTTAAGGGAAATTAGAGGGAAGTTAGGGGGACAAATGTCCTGCATCTTACAAAAAGACTATTGTCTCTTAACTTCCCGAACGACCGTAGGGAGTGATAACTTCATTAACTTCTTTAACTTCATTAACTCCCCCACTTGCAAAAACTCATTTGTTTAACCTTTAAATTAGAAAGACTATGAAAAGAGACACATGGAAGATGGTGTTGCAGATAGCCATCAGCATATTGACGGCAATCGCAACCACGCTCGGAGTGACTAGCTGTGTAGGCTAGAAGTTGAAAATGAAGAATGGCCGTTCTCCTCTACCCCATGAGGAGGCGGTCATTTTTTCGTATTCCGGTCATTAAGGTCACGGTCATTAAGGTCATTAAGGATTTCGTTTTTTTTCAAAATATCCCTCTATCATATAAAATAAGGTTAAATCAAGTTCGCTCTGCAAACAAAATCCATCCATATAATCACTTTTCTGAATATTTTTTGTATTTTTGCAGATATATTGCGCTGATATGGAGTTGAGCATGGCTTATCCTCCTAGATTACAGACGCATAATGAATAATCAAAAATTAAGTAAATATGGACATGGCAAAATATATAGGTGAGACTACTGAATACGATAAGAAGCAGGAAGTGGAACGCCGTAAAGTGAAAAGTTGGCTGAAGAGCGTCAGCGCCTTTGCCAATGGCAGTGGCGGTTGCCTATTGTTTGGTATTGCCGATGACGATACTATCATAGGGTTGACCGATGCCAAGACTGATGCCGAATTTATCAGCCAGAAAATTAAGGAGCGCATTGATCCTATGCCGCAAATCGACTTGAAGATAGAGCGTGTAGAAAACAAGGAATTGCTCATTCTTCATGTGTATGGAGGCGAAGATACACCTTATTATTATTTCGACAAAAAGCATTACCGTTCGTTTGGCTTGGTTGACAATAAGGGAATACTTACCTATGCCGGTCTGTTGATGGCAGACGAATGTCCATTGCGCCAAAGCCGTGTGTTCTGCACAAGATGGAACGGCAAGACAAAAGCAGGAGGAAGCATCGATGCTCTCGACAGCGCAGAGATTACAGGCGGACTTGTAACTCTTCTTGAAGACACCATGTCCTTCATCCGTCGCAACAATCGTACCCTTTGGTATAAAGAACCGATGCAGCGCATCGAGATCCCTCAATATATGGAACGTTGTGTGATGGAAGTTGTAGTGAATGCATTGGCTCATCGCGACTATCTTATCCAGGGTAGCGAGGTTCATGTAGATATGTACGATGACCGTATGGTGATATATTCTCCAGGTTCCATGCCAGAAGGAAGACTTATTCAAACAATGAACTTAGAAGACATTCCTTCTGTCAGACGCAATCCGGTTATCGCAGATATCTTTGCTCAGTTGGGTTATATGGAGCGTAAAGGTTCGGGCATGGGCAAAATCATCAAACCGATTAAGGCTCTTCCTTACTTTGAAGAAAAGATGCTCCCAACCTTCTTCTCCGACCGTGCTCAGTTTACTGTCACATTCCCGAATATGATCTTAGCCTGGCAGGAATCTCATCCTGATATTGAGGTAAACTTTGTGGAAAACGAAGGTGTCCCTCAAGATGTCCCTCAAGGTGATACTCAAGGTGATACTCAAGGTGATACTCAAGGTGATACTCAAGGTGATACTCAAGGTGGCACCCAAGATGGCACTCAAAGCGATGACTTAGATAAATGGATAGAATATCAAGTAGCTGTTTATCCTAAGATAACAACTGGTGAACTGGCTCAACTATCAGGGAAAAGCATTATAACTATCAAGCGTCGTATCGCAAAAATGCCTCATATTGTGTATGTAGGTAGCGGCTATAGCGGTCATTGGGAAGTAAGGAAAAAGGAATGAAACAAAAACTAATCCTGCACCCATCCAATTTGCTACATAAAGGTACAGACAATAATTTATAAGAATGAAGAAAATACTTTTCCTACACGGATTCTTCGCCACGGGCAACTGTCCGATGGCGAGAGCCTTGAAAGAGGCGTTTGAGGGGACGGCTGTAGTGCTGACTCCCGACCTCCCTTTGCACCCCAAGGAGGCACTGAAGGAGATTCGCTCCATCATCGACCGGGAACAGCCCGACTTGCTTCTGGGCAACAGCTGCGGCTCTTTCCTCGCCCAGATGCTGGCTCCGGTGGTGGGCATTCCTGCCCTGCTCGGCAATCCGTATTTCATGATGACGGAGTTTCTGAAGGAGCGAATCGGCGAGCATGAATACAAGGCACCGAGAAGGGACGGCAATCAGCGGCTGGTGATTGACGAGGCGCTGATTGAGGAGTTTGCGGAACTGGAAGCCGTGCAGTTCGACCATTGCAACCCCTATTATAAGGATCGTGTGTGGGGACTTTTTGGTGAGCAGGACACCCTGGCTCACTTCTCCCCTCTCTTCCTGCAGCATTACAACCAAGCCTTCTATTTCCCTGGTGGTCATACGCCTACTGAGCAGGAGGTGAAGACATGGTACGCTCCTCTCGCCCAGAAAATGCTGATGGAGTTTTCGGCAAACTTTTAATCGTTTCACGGAGATAGACAAATAATTATGGAGACGTTTAATAATGTAATAAACAGTGGCCAGCTAGTCTTGTCGATTTCTTTGCTACATGGTGCCAACCTTGCAAGGCGATGCACCCTATTCTGGAAAAGGTAAAGAGTGTTTTGGGCGACCGCATCCGAATCATCAAGGTGGATGTAGATAAGTACGGCGTAACAGCAAGCCAATACCGCATCCAATCCGTGCCTACGCTCATGCTCTTCCGAAACGGAGAAGTATTGTGGCGCACAAGCGGTGTGGTAGATAAAGCCGAACTGCTGGCTACGCTTGATCCATTCTTGAAATAAAAAGATGAACAGAATAAAGGAGTAAAATTGGAAAATGAGCATAAATACATTACATAGTTGCCTCGCCTACTATCTCCTTGCTATCAATGCAGTTACATTCATCGTGTACGGCATTGACAAATACAAGGCGATGAAAGCCAAGTGGCGTATTCCTGAAGCCACGCTTTTGTTACTGGCTGTACTTGGAGGAAGTATCGGGGCATGGATGGGAATGAAAGTCTGGCACCATAAGACGATGCACAAGAAATTCAAATACGGCATTCCTGCCATTCTGCTGATACAGATTGCGCTGATGACGTATTTACACGTGAATCTTTGGAAACAAATAGTTTGAAGAAAATTATGGCAATGACTATTGATACAACAAACCTATGTTCACATCTTCAGAAGAAGTTGTTTGAACCTGAGGGAGTATATTATCCTATCTGGCAAGCCATGCAGAATGATGAGGAGCTGACAGCCGTGGTTCGCTCACGACAGCTTCATATTTATCGTAATGGTAAAAAGATTCTCATTCTCGCTGGCAAGGCTCAGCCTAAGATTATCAGAGAGGATAAACTGAACGAATTGATAATAACATAAAAAAGGCGATGATTATGAAAACAGAATCAGAGAAGTGTTTGGCAGGTATGCTTTATAACTGCCATTCGCCCGAATTTATAGAACGTAAATCCTTGGCTACAGAATGGATGCAGCGTTACAACTCTCTGCCATACACTGACCGAAGCAAGCGATATGAAATGCTAAAAGAGTTGTTTGGTAGTATTGGAAATAATGTAAGCGTAGGGGATGGTATTATTATTGGATTTGGTGACAATATATTTATTGGCAACAATGTAAGCATCAATTATCGTTGTATGCTGATAGACTGCAATAAGATAACCATAGGCGATAACGTGCTTATAGCTCCAGGAGTACAGATAAATACTGCTTCTCATCCAGTTGACCTGAATGAGCGTCTCACCAAGGATTGGAATCCTGATTCGGGAGAATACCGTTGGCGCACATATGCCTTGCCAATTACCATAGGAAATGGTTGTTGGATTGGTGCTAATGCAACTATTCTTGGAGGTGTAACGATTGGTGATGGAGCTGTTGTAGCCGCAGGAGCCGTAGTAACCCAAAATGTTGATGCAAATACTCTAGTTGGAGGTGTACCATGCAAGGTTATTCGTAGCTTAATATAGCTAGTACAAAGGATAAAAATAGATGAACATGAATTTTCCAGAAATATACTCAGCAACAGGCATGATGGAGCTGATTCAGCAGATCGGGTTCCTCCCTCTCCTTGATAGTGGCATTGAAGGATTCTCTGCCGAAGACATCGTGGCGGAAGATTGCCGATATGTAACATTTCCTGAAGGCGGTTGGGACTGGCCGCTATGGAAATGGAAGGGCGAGATTGTGCAGGAAATGCCGTGTATGTACGGAAAGTTCTTTAACAAGAAAGCAGGATTCATCAGCCAGAAATGGTGGCCGGACTTCTGCAACTACAGAAGAAGCAAATACCCCCGTCCGGATGAAGAATCGATAGAAGGAGCCATTCTCTGTATGCTTCAATCTACAGGCAGTCTCATCACGAGAGAACTTCGAGCTGCCTGCGGTTTCACGGGCAAGGGAATGAGAAGCAAGTTTGATGGTTATCTCACCCGACTGGAAATGGCGACTTACATCGTGACCGAGGATTTCGTCTACCCTCGTGACAAGCACAATCATGAATATGGCTGGGGATGGTCGCTGCTCAATACTCCCGAAGATCTCTATGGCAGGGAGGCTTGCCAATGCAACCGCACTCCTCAGGAATCTTATCAGAGTATTTTCGAACATCTGAAAGAAATCCTGCCAGATGCTTCGGATAAACAGATTATTAAATTAATTGGATAAAAATGACTTCACTTCAAGAAAGACTGTTCGCCATGCAGGATAAGCAGTATGCTGCTTTCCAGGCCAAACTGACACCGGGAGTGCCTATGGAGAGTTTCATAGGCATTCGTGTGCCTGTGCTTCGCAAGTTCGCAAAAGAATTTACAAAAGAGGCAGATTGCGAGGAATTCCTTCATCAGCTTCCTCACGAATACTACGATGAGAACATGCTTCACAGCCTCCTCATTTCCGAGGTAAAGGATTACGAGGAATGCATCCGTCTTACAGACAGATTTCTGCCATTCGTGGACAACTGGGCGGTTTGCGACATCATGTCTCCGAAGGTATTTGCCAAACACAAGAAGGAACTATTGGCGAAGATCAAGACTTGGAGTAAATCATCACACGTTTATACTTGTCGCTTTGGAATAGAGACACTTATATCTCATTACCTGGATAAAGACTTCAAGGCAGAATATCTTGAAATTCCTGCATCAGTAAGGAGCGAAGAGTATTACGTAAAAATGATGATAGCCTGGTTCTTCGCCACCGCCCTTGCCAAGCAATGGGACCAGGCGATTCCCTACATCGAGCAAAACCGCCTTGCTCCCTGGACGCACAACAAGACCATCCAGAAAGCCATCGAGAGCTACAGAATCACGCCCGGGCAGAAGGATTATCTGCGGACATTGAAGATAAAATAATTATGACACAAGATACTTCTACATATTACGTTTGGATAGGTGGCTCATGTGATTATGGCCATAAAGAACGAGCTGGTGGTGCTGCCGTTGTGATTGAGCATAACGGCAACATCATCAGCCGTGATGTAATCAGCGACCTACACACCACGGAGTTCCGCATGATGCTAACCCTCATGATCAAGGCAATGCAGGAAATACCGGATGGTTCCGACATTCTCTTCCTGACCAACGCTGCCTATATTCAGAACTTTGACAAGGCTCCAACATCAAAGTCGGCCAATCCGGACTTGATCATTCAATGCATCGAGGAAAAGAAAAGGCACAACTCTGTCGGGGTCAAGATTGTGCAATACCACAAAAGCCCATTGCTGATAGAAACCCACGATAGGGCTACGGAAGCAATGGCTAAGACAAGGAAGGAATTTCATCAGAAAAACAAATAAATGTTTAGGGGGCGTTTTCCGGTCATTAAGGTCACGGTCATTAAGGTCATTAAGGATTCCGGTTATTCAAGATATCCCTCTATCATATAAAATAAGGGTAAATTAAGTTTGCTCTGCAAAAAATCCATCCATATAATCACTTTATTCTGAATATTTTTTGTATTTTTGCAGATATATTGCGCTGATGGCGTATTTGCACATGAATTAATAACAAAATAAATAACTAAGTATATGAGCATTAAAAAGAATGGGATATATTGGAAGGGCATCAAGCGCCGGATAGGGAAATTCTTTGAGAAGGTGCACGAATGTATACTTATCTTTACCGACTGGCTGGGGTAAGTGCACATAGTAAATAAAATGCAAAACATTGATATAATCTGATGGAAACAGAAAGAATTTTACTTCGCCATTGGCAAGAATCGGATGCAGAGGCACTATTCAAGTACGCCTCAGACCCTGACGTAGGACCACGTGCAGGATGGCCAGCACATAAGTCAGTAGAGGAAAGTCGGGAGATAATCCGGACATACTTCCATAATGAAACGACATGGGCGATTGTGCTGAAAGAGACTGGCGAGGCTATCGGCTGTATCGGCTACTACACCCATGAAACCAGCAACATTCCTATCGGAGGAAACGACTGTGAGGTGGGCTACTGGGTAGGTAAGCCTTATTGGAACAAGGGTATCTGCACCGAAGCCTTGAAACTGATGCTCGACTACTGCATCCAAGTAAAGCATTTAGATAACATCTGGGCAGATCATTTCACTGGAAATCCAGCATCAGGAAGAGTCATGGAGAAATGCTGTTTCTCTGACACCGGAATGCTGAACAGATGCAGCCAGCTTGTGGGTGGCGACAAGGAAATGGTTAAAGTATTTAAGTACAAAGGATAAAAAATGAGAAAGAAATCAAGAGCAATGGATAGTGGGTGGGCATTGGAAGTAATGCACAAGGCTCCGTATATAACTGTTAGTTTCATTGACGAAGACGGCAAGCCTTACGGTTTACCTCTTTCACTCGCATCAGATGATGATGTGAACTGGTATTTTCATGGTGCCCTGGAAGGCAAGAAACTGGAGGCAATCAAGGCTCATCCCGAGGTTTGCCTTTCAGCCGTAACCCGTTGTGCGCCTACGGTTGGTCCGAAAGACGGCAGTTTCACCCTGCAATTCAAATCAGCCATTGCATTCGGCAAGGCAGAAATCGTGACAGATGAAGCAGAGAAAATTCATGGTCTCCGACTAATCTGTGAGCGCTTCCTTCCTCAACACATGGATGCTTTCGACCAGAGCATCGCCCGTTCCCTATCGCGCACGGCTGTAGTTCGCATCACGCTTACTGAGCCACCAATCGGCAAGCGCAAGCAATATGATAAAGAGGGTGTGGAAATGAAATATGGCAGAATGGAATAATATAAAAATCATACATCATGAAAGAAATCTTAAATTTCCTTCGCGATTTGGAGAATAACAACAATCGTGAATGGTTTAACTCAAACAAAGACCAATACCAAAAGGTTTTAAAGAAATGGTACACATTCTGCGAAAGCCTCATTACAGAAATCGGACGTTTTGATGAAGACATCGCCCCGCTGACTATCAAAGACTGTACCTATCGCATTTACCGCGACACAAGATTCAGTAAGGACAAGTCGCCATACAAAACCCATTTCAGTGTGTTCCTGGCAAAAGGAGGTAAGAAGTCGATGCATGCAGGGTATTATTTCCATATCGGAACAGGCAACAGCCAGGAATATCCACATGTACACATGCTTGCTTCAGGCAACTATTGCTACGACAAAAGGGCTGTCAAGATATTGCGTGAAGATATTAGTGACGATTGGGAAACATTCAGTTCAAACATAATAGGTAAGGTCAACGGCTTGTTTATTCCAGATATGGAAGGAGCATTAAAGCGTGTGCCAAGAGAATACGACCCGAATGCACCGTATGCCGACTGGATGCGAATGAAAGCCTATTGCTTGACAGCCAAAACGAACGATAGTTTCTTGCTGGAGGATTATCTAGCCCAGCGTGTGGCTGAACTGTTCAAGACCACCAAACCTTTTGTCGATTATATAAACCGTGCCGTTGACTACGTGAATGAAGAGATAGAAGGGTGATGGCTGGATAAGAATGCCAGTAAGTGATGAGGAATACAACGACATAAAAAAACTATAGTGAAACCTACAGAATAAAGAGTAAGATTGCGCCAACATGGAGGTTGAGCATGGTTTATCCACATTATTGGTAATACTTTCCGAATTTCAGGTATAAAGAAATATAGATAATGTGCGTATCTTTGCACCCGTAAAAATAAAACTGCATGTTACAAACGTTTTAGAAATTAAAAGCTTAGGATTATGAAGGAATTATTCTTTAATACCATACAGGAGTTCAATGCCTACATAGGGGTGGAAACGCTTCATCCCCTGGTAAGTGTTGGGCGTGTAGAGAACACCTCTCCTATAGAGGCGGCTGTACATCACTACGGACTTTATGCCCTCTTCCTGAAGGAAAACAAGGGCTGCAAATTGTCATACGGCAGAACAGAATATGATTTTGACGAGATGACCGTCACCTCGTTTGCTCCAGGTCAGTCGATTAAGGTTGAACCTATTCCTGGTGTTCCGCTTGCCAAATATACGGTATTGGCTTTCCATCCCGAGCTGCTCAACCGCACCCAGCTTGGCAAGAACATCTCCCGCTATGAGTTCTTCGACTATACAAGCAACGAAGCACTACATCTATCCGCTGCCGAGGTCAATATCTTCCGTGACGTGCTCTCAATGATTAGTCAGGAACTCGAACATCCTATAGACAAGCATTCTCGTGAACTCATCGTTTCTAACATCGAGTTGCTGCTGAACTACTGTCTGCGCTTCTACGACCGTCAGTTCATCACACGCGAGGAGATCAATCATTCGGTGGTCAAGAAGTTCATCTCTCTGCTCGATGAATACATTGCCCAGAAAGCGGAGCATGAAGGGCTGCCTACCGTAGCCTACTTTGCCGACAAATGCTGCTATTCTACCAAATATTTCGGTGAATTAGTCAAGACAGAGACTGGCAGAACCGCAAAGAGTCTGATCAACGACCGACTGCTTTCTGCAGCCCGCCAACTACTTGTGGATGAAACCTTAACCATTACGCAAGTCAGCCAGCGCCTGGGTTTTGAGTATTCCCAGCACTTCGTCCGCTTTTTCAAGGCACAGACGGGAAAGACACCAAGCGAGTATCGCAAAACAGCTTAAATATAATGAAGCATATATAGAATAACTGTTATTTTTTACATCGAAGATGTTTTCTGGAGAAGAATTTGAAAATATTATACAATGAAGAAAATAGTACAGACAGCAGGACGCACCCAACTGGGTGAGTTTGCCCCAGAGTTCGCCCACCTCAACGACGACATCCTCTTCGGAGAAGTATGGAGCCGCAATGACCTGCTTTCATTGCGCGACCGCAGATTGGTAACAATCACTTCGCTTATCAGCCAAGGAATCACCGACAATTCGCTGAAATATCACTTGTAGCCGGACGTGGCTGGTATCAGGAGGAAGGAAAGCCTGCACAGTAAATATACTATTTATGAGAGAACGCCAAAAATATCCGTAGCCATTTTTACTACGTTTGAAAAATGCATAACTTTTACCATTATTCTTGAATGCGATAACTTTAAGATATAAAATGGTTACAGATCTGTGATGTAACAATGAAAAATCACAAATATTTTACATACTTAAAAACTCCGTAAACCATTAAATTCATTGGCAGGTGCATCTGTTATGGAGTAATACTCTACGCACTTACTTCTTTATCGTTAATAATGCATAAATATTGGGGGTTGTATACGTTTTTTAATGTATTGCACCTTATCTTTGCTTATCGGAAATCATCCATAACCTAAAGTAATAGAAATAGAAAATGGCAAAGAGCAAAAAAGACTTTACATTACTTCTCATTGCGCTCTTTTGCAGTTCTTTGGCTCATGCACAAAAGCAAGTTCCTGCAGAACGGAAAGATTCCATTGACAATGGAAGTAATATAATAAAGATAGTTGGAAATCATTCCAACAAGGGTGCGGCCAACAACGCCCTCGACGTGTTGAGTGGTCAGGCTGCTGGTGTCAACGTGACATCCAACGGTCTTGATCGCATGGCTATGCTCAATAGTGTGCGAGTACGTGGTACAACCTCCATCATCGGTGGCAATGACCCTTTAGTGTTGATTGATGGGGTCACTTCTGACGTACTTACCCTATCAACCATCTATCCTGCAGACATCGAGAGTTTTCGTATATTAAAGAATGCTGCGGAGACCGCCATGTATGGTTCACGTGGAGCGTCTGGTGTTATAGAGGTGAAAACCAAGAAAGGCACAGGACGAGGATTCCAGATCTCGTATGAGGGTAATGTGGGGTTCGAGCAGATGTACAAACACCTGGAGATGCTCAATGCTGCTGAATATGTTGCAACGGCAAAGGCATTGGGTATCTATTGCAACAACGGAGGTTTCAATACCGATAACTACAAGGTGATAA
>OOBJ01000969.1_pt1 | contig 19342 bp, 19 predicted proteins | sample 1671331 | NCBI WGS metagenome assembly OOBJ01 (sample SAMN06348145, study PRJEB24527) | human gut metagenome | biome: human gut; feature: ankylosing spondylitis patient; material: feces | host: Homo sapiens | place: China | collected 2015-10 | reverse complement strand
TTATACTTAGTTAATCATAGTAAGTTATGGTTAGTTATAAGGCTCTAAATACAGCTATAAAAAGCGTGATTTCCTATCTTCGTTACAGAGTTCGGAATGGTGACGCTTTGAAGAGATTCGCACGATTCAAAAGCGTTATCTCCTATGCTTGTGACTGAGTTTGGAATAGTGACGCTTTGCAGAGATTTGCACAACCAGAAAGCGTTATCTCCTATGCTCGTTACAGAGTTCGGAATGGTGACACTTTGAAGAGATTCGCACCTGCAAAAAGCGAAATCTCCTATGCTTGTTACAGAGTTAGGAATAGTGACGCTTTGCAGAGATTCGCACGAAAAGAAAGCGTAATCTCCTATGCTCGTTACAGAGTTTGGAATGGTGATGCTTTGAAGAGATTCGCACAAATAGAAAGCGAAATCTCCTATGCTCGTTACAGAGTTCGGAATGGTGATGCTTTGAAGAGATCCGCATTGTCTAAAAGCATCATCGCAAATAACTTCTGTTCCTTCTCTTACAACATATTTTTTCTTGCGGAATGAGAAAGAAGCCTTTAATAGCTTTTTCCCATCGCGACTATACATAACTCTATACTCATCTTCAATAGCATCCTTTAAATCCTCTTCCGTCACTTTTGTACAGCAAACCTCATTCATTTCTTTCAAGAATGTATCAGGATTTGTTTTTTCTACTGTTTTGTTAGCCATAATATTATTTTTTGTTATTTATCTTCCTCTGAAGAATGTCATTGAATGTTATCTTCTTTGGCATATTATCTTACTATTTATACGGGCATGCTTTTTTAATGCCAATATTCTTCTGTAACCTCGTCAGCTTCCTCCTTTGTCATTGCCTTGTCAATGTTGTCGGCAACGAATCTATAGAAGGCACGATAGTCTGGCTCATAAAGCTCTGTAACTTTGGTCCATTCCTGAGGGAAATCATCAGGGCCATGACCATAACCAATATTATCTACAACTGCGGCTACACAGATTTCATCATCGTCATCAAGTCCGATGCCAAATATTGACACTTCTGTTCCGTCACCATCATCGCCTTCACATTCGTCTTCCCAATCAGGCACGGCAATGTAGCGCTTGTCACCTTTCTGCTTGAGAAGACTGATAATTTCTTTGTATGCTTCTTCAATAACATAGTTAGAGAAAAGCGAGAAGAAGTCTCTTTTCAGTAACTTAGAAATCTTTAACAACAAGTCTGTTTCAAGACTTGTCTTATCAAAAATATCTTCAATCTCAGAACTTGCTAAATGCAAATTCTTTGCAAAATCCTCAATAGTGAGGCCCTGCTTTTGAACCTCTTGTTTGATTTCTTGTCCAATATGAATCTTTGTCATAAAGTATGATTTTATATTTTAAAAGCCTACTCCCTTTCCAGCGTTTCGGCTTCCTCTGTTATTATCTTGACAACTGCATCATCGTAAATCAACCTTATACTCATTGAAATAGATGAAGCCGTCCTTCCAATGCTCACAGTTCCACTTGTGGATGTCATCAACAGTAAGAGTGTCACGTTTCAAGACACGTGCGAAATAGGCTAATGCCTCATCCATACAGTTGAACCGCTTGTAACCACACAAAACCGGCTCTTTCAAATGAAAGTCCACACTGACGCGTGTCGGGAAATATTTCCCCTCTGCATCATTTGTTGCATAAGTCTCATCGCAATAACTTTCCACCATATAGTATATGGTCATACCTTCATAGTGGCTTTCAAGCGGATGTCGGAAGTCTGCCGTCACCCAATCTTCCTCGGCTTCAATACTCAATGAATTATCTACGAACTCACATTTTATAATGTTGCCCCGAAGATATTGTTCTTTGGTATCTACTCCGAGACTATACACCATACTTGCGTAAGATACAGACTTGTCTTTACCCTCTTCAAGCAGTTTCTTGTTTAGAAGCGTCCTATACTGGTCATATATCTCTTGAAGGTCATTTGGTTTGCCTTCAATGCGATAGTATACTGTGGTCAAATACTCCATAAAGCATGATTCTTTTTTTAATGTGACTTTCTTTTGTAGCGCATAGTCAGAACAGCATATCCCTTTCCAGCGTTTCGGCTTCCTCTGTTGTTACTTGTTATTTTGTCACTTGCTTACCCGTTTTGTCAATGGTAATCCAATCACCTCTTAGAGGCAAGACTTTCACAAATCCTTTTATAGTAAATTTCTTTACATCAACATACTGACAAGGAATTACTTCTTCTCCTTCTTCATTCACGAAGCCCCAAAGATTGTTTAACCTGACACCTGCATATCCATTCTTAAATATCCTTGCGTCTTCATACTTGTTGCAAGGAACGACAACTTTGCCAGTCATACTGACTAATCCCCATGTGTCATCCTTGTTTTCCTTGACGTAGGCGTATCCATTTTCCATGTCAGACACATCACTATACTTACAAGGAATTATCTCTTCTGAATTCATGTTAATCCATCCATATTTGAAATTCCGCTTAGCTCGAGCTATTCCGCCCTCTTCAAAGGACCAGAGAAAATTATATACGCACGGGCCCAATAATTTTGTTACGCTATTATATATTCCGTATTTTATATCGCATATCTCGCCTTTTGCGTATCGAGTAATCCTGTACAAGAAAATTCCGTGTCCTATACATTTTGGATAGAAATCTCCTACAAAGTCATACTTTGCCTGTAGTTCTGCAGCAATCAGTTCCTTTTCATCTTTTGTAAGCGCGTTGAATTCACCAATAGGACCTGTCAATGACGGATTCTCAAACCCAATCGTCATTAGTGAAGTGCAGCCAGCAAACGCCATTCGCTCCACAATCTTCACATTCTTGTTTAGATATACAGACTCCAGATGCTTGCAACTTGCAAAGGCTTTGTCATAAATACAGCATTCGCAGTCATCACTTATCACGATGTTGAGACTTTTCAGTCCGGAATTTCTGAACGCAGACTTGTCGATAATCTTCAGGTGACTTGGAATATTTATCTCTTCCAAAGCTTTGCAGTCAGCAAAGGCTGCTTTCCAAATCTTACCCAAAGTTTCTGGCAAGGCAATTTCCTTCAGATTTTCACAATGAGCGAAACTCTCTATTCCGATGAAATCTACTCCAGGCATTGTTATCTTGAAGAGCTTTATGCAGCTTGCGAAAGCTCTTGTGCCCAAGTCGGTAACTGATGCTGGCAATACCACATCATGAAGATTGTCAAGTCCTAGGCATGCTTCATCGCAAATAGCCTTCACACCGTCTTTCACTTCAAGATACTCTGGATTGCCGAGTACTTTCAACAAGCGAAGTCCGTCCTCGCTGTAGATTGGTCCGGAAACCTTGTTGCCTTTGGCTTCCTTGATCATTGCCTCATCTTCTTTTGTTAATATTGTATTCATATTTATTATTTTTAGTTGAATCAATAATAGAACAGTGAGTCTTGAACTTACATATCTTCTGTATTATTCATTACCTTCACTTTGTCGAAGCTCATTGGCTCATACTCTAATATCTCACCAGTCTCCTTAATCATACGATAACGCAGATGGGTACGGATATGTGAAATCCCCTCTGGACGATTCAAGTCGTTAACAGTAGGCTGAATGGTGCTCACCTGATGATATTCCACCTGACGATTGTCCTTATCGCAGCTTTCTTCCAACACAATATCTTCGTAAGTGGTGAGATTCTGCTTTGCCTCCTCTAACAAGTCTTTCAATGCGTCTGCCCAACTATCGTTGCCCTCTATGCTGTCGTATATTCTGTCCATATATCCCTTGCCTTTGATGGCTTGGTACAGTTCGATGAGGTAAGCGAAACGCTTTTCCACATCATCGGCTATGAATATATGTGCACGTTGGTTCCAAGAGTTGAAAGTAGACAAGGCGAGCGACTTCAACACCACTTGTCCATTGGGCAGCGTGGGAATATGAATAGGGTCAAGACATAGCAGCACGACGTGCTTTCCCGACTCCTCTGCCAGTCTTTCGGCAATGAGTACATGGGTGTTATAGTCTCTTGCCATAGTGCATTTTATTACGACTACCTTCTGCGGCATTTTGGCAAGCGACATTACGCCAAATTCAAAATGCATCAGTTCGGCTGGTTCGAGCCTTATTTTTCTCACCATGCCTTCGCCATATATCTCCTCGCCCTTTTTGCATACAAGACGGGGTAGGTTGCGACTGCGCGCTCCACTATAGAATATTACGAGCGGCTTTTTGCGCGGCATCAGAAGATACTCTTCCACTACATCCATTGTTTGTCGTGGCAATACTGCATGCAACTTGTCATTAGGCAAGAGTAGCGTGATGCAGTTCTCTGCCGTCTGCTTGTCTACTACCGCCACTTCTCCGTTCAGACATTTCTCCGAGAACTCACGGAAGAAGTCTCTATCCAGCAACTTCGAGACTTTCAGCAATAAGTCAGTGTCGAGACTCGTCTTGCCGAATATCTCGTATGTGGCAGAGTTCGACTTGCACAGTTCTCTGGCAAAGGCTGCCACCGAAGGATACTTGGCCTTTACCTCCTTCAGAATCTCTTGTCCTATATGATATTTCTCCATTTTAGCATTTTATTTATTCTGGTGCAAAGGTATATCTTTTTCTGCCTCTGTCCACTATCGTCATTATCGGATAAACAGGAATGAAGTGTCGGAAAAACCGGAAAAATGTTAAACTACGCCATATATATGATATCTGTCTGGAAATTGTTGTGAAATATCCTGTTTGGTAAGGTTGTCTGTTGGCATATTCTTACAATAGTTATAGTGTTTCTATTTTTACTACTGCCTAAATTTCTCAATATCTAAAGGTTAATGAGGGCGTACCTGATTGATACACCCTCTTAGCCATTAGAATATTTACTAATGACCTACATGCAAATTATACTTCTGTCCAACTATCACAGCAGATAGCTGTCCAATTAGGATGCATGGCACGAATAGCTTCAATTTTCTTTGAACTTCCTACGGTGTCAGAAACTTCAACAACAACATCAAAGCTTTTGCCAACTATTCCATCATAATTTGCACGACCTTTGATTCTTAATCGTGGCATAAGTTTACGATTTTATTCGTTCATGTCTACTTCCTATCGAGCGGTTCGACTTTCTCTATTGCCTACTTCCTTCAAAGCGTTTCGGTTTTCTCTTTGATGTTCTTTACTATGCGTTATGAATCTCAATATAGTGCGCACTCTCCCAGTTCACTTCAGGGTATCTGATGCGTGCTGTTGCCAAGATGATAGCTTCTTGTTCGCTCGCTCTACTACATAAATACCAACGGTTTGCATCAATGATGAAGTCGTCGTAAACCAGACCGCACACATCATGAAGCGTTACCTTACATCCGTTGCGATGTCCTTCCGCATAATAAGTGATTCTTAATTTTGACATATATTTAAACCTTTTAGAATTTAACAATCCCAATTGTCTATTAACTCATCTATAAACTTGTCTTGCCCTTTAGATAACCATTTGAGTCCAGTAATGATTCCGAGGATGCCTGGTATCCATGCCCAACAGAAGATAGCATAGACAACACCTGATGTATACTTGCCAATATAGAACTTATGTGCACCAATCCATCCGAGAAGTATTGCAAGTACTGCGGCAATACGATAGTCTTTGCTGTTTTCCAGTTCTTCTCGGTGTTTGGCAATAGCTGCTTTCTTCTTGTCCTGTCTTTCTTGCCATTCTTCTTCGTTTTTGCGCTCTCTTTCAAGTTCTGCAAGTTTCGCTTTTTGTTCTGCAGCATCAATCTGCTGTTGAAGTTTGATGCGTTCCACTTCAGCTTTAGCCCTTGCTGCTTTTACAGACTCATCAACTTCCACTTCACGCTGCAATGCCTGTTCATACTCGTTCTTTTCAGAATCATAGCTGTCATAATTGCTTCCACAAGACGAATATGAGTTGTCGTAGCTTGTAGGTTCAAATTGATCGTAATGAAAACAACTTTCAGGGTCGTTTCCCCACAAGCATGTGACAGGAAAATGAGGACACTTGTCCTTATGAGGACATTGGTTATTCTCGTTAATGCCACCGCCCGACCAGTCTTGATACAAGTCGCAGTCTTGATAGTTTTCTGTCGCACAAAAGCGACATGTTCCGTCGACACCTGCAATGTTGCACATGTCTTTAAACTTACAGTTGTTTTTCTTTCCGAATAATCCCATATTAGTTGTTATTATGATTTTATACTACAGCTTTAAAAAGACAGTATATCGTCTTCTATAATGTCATCAATGAAGCAATCTTTGCCTTTTACCAACCATTTTAAGCCAGAGAGCACACCCAGGAGTGCTGGTATCCATGTCCAACAGCAAATGAGGTAAATCACACCATGAGTAATCTTGCCCATATAGAACTTGTGAGCACCAATACCACCCAAAAAGATGGCAAGCAATGCAGCAATGATATGGTTCTTCTTAGCGGCAATTTCTTCGCGCTCCTTGTTCTGTTTCTCTGCTTCAGCCTTTTCATCGCGTTCCCGTTTGATGGAATTGAGTTTCTTCTCTATTTTGAGAATTTCCTGTTGTATAGACCATGCCTGATTCTCTCTGACTTCTACATTTCTTGCCCAGTCTTTGGAACACAATTCTTCCAATGCATACTCTCGGTTGCGCGCTCTTGACTCTCTGTCTGTGACTCTTGTGTTAAGGTCGCTACGACCTGACGCCCCGAGATAGCCGAACAAGAAGTCATCGGCATCAATCTCATGCCAATGCCAGTCTTGCATCTCTTCTATGTCGTAGTCAGACAAAGTTTCGCGATTTCTCAGAGTCCATAATGGCTTGGACAGCCTTGCCTTAGGATTTGAGAGAAGCCCTGTATTGCTGGTATTTACCAAAGCATAGCAGGTTCCATGTGCCCACAGATACAATTCTCCATTCAACATGACAGGATTGCCAAATGCCACTTCCCAATCATGGGGAATCTCCTTCTCAATATAATACTCCCCATCCCGTTTCTTGATAAGGTATATGGCCTTTGGTGTTATTCCTATCATAAAATGGGGATAACAGACAACGGCAGTGAACTTTGACTCTATCGCTTCAAGAGTGTTCTTTTCTTTTAATAAATCTCGTTCCTCATTAGAGGTTGTCGTATTACTCGTTTCTTTTTCCATAGTCTTTCTCAGTAGATTGTTATTTTTGTGAATACTCCCATTCCTCAAATGCCGAGACATCTGCTTGTGGATATTCCTCCTTAGAATAGTCGTTGGCAAGATATACCACAGGGCACTTTGTCTTATACATTAGGTCGAAGACATATTTAAGATACTCTCCTCTTAACTGTTCCATATAGCGGTGGAACAAGAAGAACTTTGTGCTTGCGTTGTATGTTCCAGGAATAATGAACTGTTCATCATCTCCAGACGGAGTGAGCGTTTGGATTGCCCCTTCTTTATCTATGTAAAGTGCTTGTCCGCAAGTAGCACAACCGTTCATCTCGCTGATAGCACGTCTTGCGTTGTCAATGTCGTGATTTGAATGAAACCATATAATTACAGGGCGTATCGGTGAACTACCAACATACTCTTCGATAGTTTCAATAATGTTGTCCTTGTTAGTACTTTTCATATTCTGTCTTTTGTTTAAGTCAGACTGTATGTTACAAAATAAAAAAAGCAGCAAAGACTCTGCGACTGCACGATTTTACTCGCACGTCGTAGTGTCTTTGCTGCTTTGTCTTATGCTATTGCCCATAGAGCCAGACTTCAAGGTTTGTGTCCTATGGCTCCGTTCGGACTGTTTCTTGTTTAGGTCGTGTACTTTAGTGTAAGCACGAAAAAGCGTGAAGCCCATTGTCGCTCGCTTCACATTGTGAGGTCTTCGAACTTACCCATCTGTCAGAAACGAGCAACGAGACCCCACGCCGATATGTATATGCACACTCCCACAGAGTCAGCCCTTGGGAGGCTGACCTATGAAAGGTACGTATATAACATACCCATGAGCATCACCATTGCATGGTCTCGTGACAGATAATGAAGTGTTCGAAGTTTCACAATGTCAGAAAACCAAGCGCCAATAACGCTTTTCTTATGTTTGCCCTCTACCAACCGACACTTTTTCAAGTGACTTCGGCGTAGGGCTATTAGCATCATCGCACGTAATGGTACGAATTTGCGCTCCAAAAGTAATGAATTAAATTGAAATGACCAAACATAAACCGAAAAAAATATGTTTGGTCGCATAAAAAGTGACTTTTATAATTATTTGCTACAGAAAAACTGTCTTCATCTCAATAACATCAACGTCGATATTATGCCAGTCATAAGGATGAACTACAACGCAAGAGCCGTGCGTACCACAGATAGCTAAGAGTGAATAAGAATAACTGATTGTAGAAAATGTTTGCAAAGTTTTCTACATAAAAAAAGTTAATTTAATCAGCGGTGTGTTACACATGTCGCTGATTTTTTGTATTTTTGCACCATCAAAGAAAGGAACGATATGGCAGAGATTGCAAACCGTATATACGAGACACGTGAAGGGCAGATTCTCTTCATCTCAGACTTCTCAGACATCAATGATAATGAGAAGGTGGTGAGTCGCGCACTTTCTGTAGAAGAAAAAAAAGGAAATATAGTTCGATTAGCTAATGGAGTTTATCTTCGCCCTAAGAATACCCGATTTGGGATAGTCTATCCATCAATAGATGAAATGGTGATGGCTATAGCCCAGCGAGATAAGGTACAAATACAACCTTCAGGAGTTACAGCGCTCAACAAACTTGGACTTTCAACACAGGTGCCGACAAAATATACTTATCTGACATCAGGCAGTGGAAGAGTCTTGACTCTTGGTAATCGGACTATAGTGTTGAAAAGAAGTGTTCCTAAGAACTTTGCTTTTCAAACAGTGTTGGCAGCGCTACTTGTACAAGCTCTTAGAACATTAGGACAAAAGAATGTAGGTAATCAAGAACTCTCTACCATTAGGAAATTGGTCAATGAAGAGGAACATAAAGATTTGTTTGTACAAGATCTTACTCTCATGCCAGTATGGATGAGAAAGTTGATAATTGATATAATAGATAAAAACGAGCATTATGACACTTTGGTTAAATCACACAATAGATGAACGAATAGCAATGTTGCAACGCGCGGAAGAGAAGTTTCGTATTAATCAGGTTGCAATTGAAAAGGACTGGTGGGTAACTGTGGTGCTCAACGCTCTTTTCAAATGTTCATGTGCAGATCAACTCATCTTTAAGGGAGGTACAAGTCTCAGTAAAGGATGGAATTTGATAGAAAGATTCAGTGAGGATATTGATTTATCTGTAAACCATGAATTCTTCGGTATAGAGAAGACGACAAAGAATCAGCGTGAAAAACTTCGCAAGAAGGCACGTAGGTATTTTCTTGATACAGTTTCTGCAGAATTGGATGAAAATCTAAAGAAACTTGGTGTGGAAGGATACCATATAGAAAATGTAGTAGAGGAAATTGATGAGGATGGTAAGGCAAGTCCCGTTGCAAGTGATAAGGATCCATCTGTCATTCTCGTTCATTATGAGTCTATACTTGGTCATACGATAGAGTATATTCCGCCAAGAGTAAAGATAGAGATTAGTTGCTTGTCTATGAACGAACCTACGGAAGACCGTTTGATTTCATCATATATTGAGCAGACTTTCCCAGGAGAAGATGAGGGGTCTACAGCTACGATCAGAACAGTTGTGCCTACACGAACATTCCTAGAGAAGGCATTTCTGCTATGCGAGGAATTTCAGAAACAGACTCCTCGTCATGTCCGAATGTCTAGACATCTTTATGATCTCGAACGCTTGATGGATACAGAATTTGGCAAACAAGCCCTGCTGGATATGGATTTGTATGAGCGTATAGTTAAGCATCGTTCCATATACTATGCTGTTGGGTATGTAGATTATTCTAAGTTGATGCCTAGTGAGATTGATTTCGTTCCTAGGCAAGAGTTGATGAAGGATTGGGAAGGTGATTATGCAGAGATGTGTAACCACTTTATCTATGGTCAGGCTTTATCTTTCGAAAAGCTTTTAGAGCGAATCAAGGAGTTGCAAGATAGGTTTAGAAAAGCCTTTTAGCGACTTTTACTCCTTAATAAAATGTTCAATAAAAAAGTTGGAAGACTATAAGTGTTTGGTATTCAGCCCTAATATTCCTTTGGAATAAAAACGATAATCAATAGAAACTGATTGAGCTTTAATTATTAAAGTCATATATAATATGATTTGTACTATACTGCTAATATCATAAAAGAAGGACGCAAAACAAAAACGCCCATCAATAAACGACAAAAGTTTTTTGCTGATCTGGTTTTTGTTGGGTTGTTTATTATATCTTGTAGCGACATTTCGATGGGATAGGTAAGGAGTTGAACGAATATTTTTTCTCTTATTTTATGCAAAATAATGCAGAAATGTTAGCAAAAGTAATAAAAATGCAACAAAAAGCAATAATTTATGGGATTTTTTGCTTGATATTGTAGAAAAAGTCTTACCTTTGCAGCGGATTTGAGAGGATAAGCGTTAGAAGACAACCAAAGATGAGAAATCATCATGCTGGAAAGGAGCATTCTTTTCTTTTCCAAAAGATTCACTTTAAACAACTTTTAAAAAGATTCGATTATGAAAGTAGCAATTGTTGGTGCAAGCGGTGCAGTAGGTCAGGAATTCCTGCGTATCCTTGCTGAGAGAAATTTCCCAATGGATGAGTTGGTGTTGTTTGGTTCTGAGCGTTCGGCTGGACGAAAATACAACTATAAGGGAAAGGACTATGAGGTGAAACTCTTGCAGCATAACGATGATTTTAAAGATGTCGATATCGCATTCACATCTGCTGGCGGTGGAACTTCTGAGGAGTTTGCCGATACTATCACCAAGTATGGTGCTGTGATGATTGACAACTCAAGCGCTTTCCGTATGTGCGACGATGTGCCATTGGTAGTACCAGAGGTAAACGCCGAGGATGCGCTCAACCGTCCACGCAACATCATCGCCAATCCAAACTGCACCACCATCATGATGGTAGTGGTATTGAAGCCTATCGACGACCTGAGCCATATCAAGAAGATTCATATTTCTTCTTACCAGAGTGCTTCGGGTGCTGGTGCTGCAGCCATGGCTGAGCTTGAGCAGCAGTATAAGGACATCATCGAGACTGGCAAGACAGACCATATCAACAAGTTCCCACATCAGTTGGCATACAATGTCATTCCTCAGATAGACAAGATGACTCCTAACGACTATACCAAGGAGGAGATGAAGATGTACAACGAGACTCGTAAAATCATGCACTCTGATGTTCGCACCAGTGCCACTTGTGTACGTGTTTCCTCACTTCGTTCTCACTCAGAGAGCGTATGGTTCGAGACCGAGAAGCCATTGGCAGTAGAGGACATCCGTAAGGCTTTGGAGGCTGCTCCTGGCGTAACCGTAAAGGACGATGCACAGAACTACGTATATCCAATGCCTTTGGAGAGTGCGGGTAAGGACGATGTCTATGTAGGCCGTATCCGTAAGGATCTTGCCGATGACAACAGCAATACATTGTGGCTCACAGGCGACCAGATTCGCAAGGGTGCAGCGCTCAATGCCGTTCAGATCGCTGAGTATTTGATCAAAGTAGGTAATGTGAAATAAGATACATGCTTGAAAGATTCAAACTCTTGCTTCGGGATATGAACCGGGGCATTTATGAGAAAGAAACAGAAATATCGCTCTCGCTCCTTGCCGCTCTGGCAGGCGAGAGCGTTATTCTTTTAGGTCCACCGGGTGTGGCCAAGAGTATGGTGGCACGACAGCTGAAGTGTGCCTTCCGTGGAGCACGCAATTTCGAGTATCTCATGTCGCGCTTCTCTACGCCCGATGAGATCTTCGGTCCTGTGAGCATACAGAAACTGAAGACCTCCGATACCTATGAGCGTGCTGTGGAAGGTTATCTTCCTACAGCCGATGTCGTGTTCCTCGATGAGATATGGAAGGCGGGTCCTGCCATACAGAACACCCTGCTCACGGTCATCAACGAGAAACTGTTCCGCAACGGCATACGCGAAATTGAGTTGCCGCTGAAACTTCTCGTGGCTGCCAGCAACGAGTTGCCAGCCAAGGGCGAGGGACTGGAGGCGCTGTGGGACCGATTCGTCATCCGCATAGAGAGCCGTCCCATCCGGCAGGAGAAGAACTTCCGAGAGATGCTGTTGGAGGTGAAGAGTGAAGCGGGAGGACAGTGTTCGGCGGTCGAAGGGAAAGCCAATTCAAATGCGATTACTGCCGAGGAGTATGCGGAATGGTCGAAGGCCATCGATCGTATAGGAGTGAAGGAGGAGGTACTTGATGCCATTTCTGCTATCCGCAAATCCCTGAGAGCCGTGAATGTGGATGAGGCTGCCGAGCGCCGTCATGTGTATGTGAGCGACCGTCGCTGGAAGAACATCATGCGCCTGCTTCGTACCTCTGCCTTTATGCAGGATCGGGCGGAAGTGGCAGTATGCGATCTTCTTCCCATCTACCATTGCCTGTGGCAGGAGCCGGAGGAGAGGGATGCCATCCGTGCGCTCGTCATCAAAGCACTCTTTGCTCCTCATGCCGACAAGTTGGTAGAGATGAAGAATGCCCTTGCCGAGGACATCAAATATCATCGCATCCGCCGCAGTCCTGATGAGGGCAGGGATTACGAGGGCGAGATAGAGAGTCTCTCTGATGCCCTGACATCCCTGGAACGCCAGTTAGGCGACAACCTCTTCGTTTCTTCCGACGACAAGACCGAACTCTCTGCCTATCTTCGCGATTTCTACAGAGAGCTGGCCTTTACCCGTCAGGACACGATGAAACTGTATGCGGAGTAGCGCATCCACGTGATACTTATTTCTCCACCAGTACGTCCTTTTCTTCATAACTGTCGAAGCCGATGTTCATGTCAGCACCGTGCTCCCGGAAGATGGAGATAAGGTGTTGCTGCATGTCGGGGTCAATGGCTATCTCGCCATTCTTCGCCTTATAAAACCTGCGCCGGGCATAAGGCGTACGGGAATAGAAATAATGGGTTCTTCCCGCCGGGATGGTACTGTAGATGCGCTGGAATCCCCTTGCCCATACTTGCTTTTCTGACACAAGATGATAGGGGCACTTCTCGCCCTCACACTGCAGGTGCTTCACATTGAGCACCTCAAAGGTATCGGCACAGGTAAGTGCCTTGACATACTGCGCATAACGGGCGCAAGTGTTGCTGCGTGTGCAGGATGCCATGGGGCAAACTACACTCAATGAAATTTTCTTCATAGTTTCTTTTATTTTTAAGTTTCTGAAGTTTTGCAAGTTCAGAAGTTATAGAAGTTAAAGAAGTTATCACTCCCTTCGGTCGTTAGAAGTTATAGCCAACAGCCTTTTTGGTTGAAAATTTAGCTGTAAAGCATTTGGCTTTAACTTCTCTAACTTCTTTAAATTCTTTAACTTCCCCATTTGCGAAAGTTGAGTAATTCATAGAATGGTAAGGCTTATACAGGGATGCTGGAACTCGGAGATAGGATGCTGGAACTCGGAGATAGCTTTTTATCTTACCAGAGCACATTTGTGCCCTTAGTCAGGGCACAAAAGTGCTTTAGGCAGACAAAATATTAAGTCTAAGTTCCAGTGATCAGGAAAGCAGTCATACCAACTTCTCAGATAGCAGGAATACCAGAATTTTGAAATCCGATACGATGTTTTGCCTTCATCCTTCATGTATTCGCCCGGAATGCCGATAAACACTGGGATTTCGAGGGAGAAGGGTGAACTCGAGTAATTTGCCTCGTAACATCCTGTTCTATAGTTACTTATGTGTAAGCAATGAAGGATGAAGGGTTTTTACCACATCGCAGTACTATTTTTTTTAGACAATGCAAAGATACAAAGCGGAAGCCCTCTTTTGCAAGTTTTCCCTGCCATATAGAAACACATCAGGGAAAAACAGGGAAAAAATAATGGGCAGCAGGGAAAACAGCAGGGAAAAATAAAAAATCCTGATACATTCATTGGTATTCTCATTCTTTTTCTTTAACTTTGCGTCACTTTCATTTTCATTCAAATTCTGCAAGTAAATACCTGCACAAAACAGGTAACGGCAGACGACTCATATAACAATGACAGAAAAAGAAGAACAACAATCTCAGTTCAGCTATGAAGTTTTCGACCGACAACTGAACACCTTTTATATGATGTGTCAGGTTTTCATTCAAGGCTGGGAAGACTACAGCACCCAGGAGATGAACTGTGACATACGCTCTCTGTGCACCAAGGCTTCAAGGCTCTGCTATATGGCAGACCAGGATCTCGCCTTGCAGCACAACGACCTGACACACCAGCGCAAGTTCATCAATCAGTCCCATCTCGATACTATCAGCCAGATAGTCATCAATGAGATGAGCCCTTTCTTAAAAAAAGTAATAGACAGATATAAGACCACCAAAAATCTGGAAGGTCATAAGAGCGGCATGTTTTCAGCTCAGATGAGCATGCTGTTCCCAAAACTGCACGAACTGCTCATAGAGGATGGCATGGTGGAAGACTCCATTGCCAATTTAGGAGCCGACATCAATATTGTGGAAAGAGCTTTCCTCAAGAAGATCAAGTGTGCTAAATATCCTGGAGTGAGATCCGAAGAAAGATTCTGGAACATCTTCCAGCTATATGGCTACTCATGCTATCTGGTGTATCATTTCCGACAGGTAAACGATGTCTGCGGAAGATATATTACAGACGAGGAGGCTGGGCGACTCACCGAAATGGCAGTACAGAAATATTCTACAGACCCGGGAGGCAAGAAAGACATCGACCTGTATTTCTCTACTTTGGAATACAATAACGACCATAAGACGCTCAACATTGATCAGATGCGCAGCGAACAGCGAAAACTGCAAAACGAAGTTCCGGAAAGTCTGCTCCTGCCGTTCCTGCACCATGTAAACGATGCCTACGAGATGGGAAAGGAAGTAAACCAGCAGACATTTACTGCAGAAGAATACATCAGTCTGCTCTCTGCTACTGCAAAATGGCAACTTCTGGAACAGCAGATTTTCGAATGTCAGCATCCGAATGAAATAAAGCCGCAGTACGACAATGAGGTTTTCGTAACGGTACACAACGGCAGACCGGTGAAAATGGACGAATTGCGCAAAACGATTTCCCTGATGGTGAAGCTGGTAAACAAGAAGAACCAGTGGTTTTGCGTGTGGAGTGTGCTGAGGCATCACAATCTTTTGGCCAACTATTCGCATGAGGCTTTTGCCCGCCAGATGATGAGCAGCTACTGGTTTGGCGGCATCGAAGGCTACAAGCGTTTCTCAGGCGACACCTTGCGAGAATACAAACGATACTTCTCCGACTACGACTACATGCAATGGGACAATGATGCTTTCCTGGAGCAGAAGCAGCTGTTCGGTATGACCAAATGGTCGAACTCGCTATGCCAGAAGTTTCAGTCGCTATGTCAGAAAATGGAGCAAGCCATCGTCGGCTGGAGCTACCTCTGAGCTCTTATTGACAGACTTTCGCATGTACGAAAGTTGAGTGAAAATATAAAAACATTATCATATAATGAACAACGAACATCAAACGTATCCTGCGGACAATGAGCAGAACGACATCATCATTTATCGCTCTAAAGACGGTAAGGTAAATGTCGCTCTGATGACCCGTGAAGGCAAGGTTTGGCTCAACCAAATGCAAATCGCCAAACTTTTTGGGACCTCTAAGCAAAGTATTAGTCATAATATAGCTGGAGTCCTGAAAGACAATGAGTTAGATAAAGATGCAGTTGTCAAATATTATTTGACAACTGCATCGGATGGACGCAACTATAAGGTGCTTTATTATTCTTTGGAGATGATTCTCGCTATAGGCTATCGTGTTCGTGGTGTTCGTGGTGTTCAGTTCCGTCAATGGGCAACGCAGCATCTCTCAGAGTATCTTGTAAAAGGATTTACAATGGATGACGAGCGGCTGAAAAATCCTGACGGCCGCCCAGACTATTTTGATGAGTTGCTGCAACGTATCCGCGATATCAGAGCTTCGGAAAAGCGATTTTATCAAAAGTTGCGTGACTTGTTTAAGTTGAGCAGTGACTATGAGGCAAGAGAAAAAGCTACCCAGATGTTCTTTGCCGAGGCACAGAACAAGTTGCTCTATGCGGTAACTGGCAATACTGCGGCAGAGATTGTGATGCAACGTGCTGACGAGACTTTGCCCAATATGGGACTTATGACATGGAAGGGAAGTGTTGTAAGAAAAGGTGATGTCATTATTGCCAAGAATTACTTGGTGAAAGATGAGATAGACAAACTCAATCGTCTTGTCATGCTCTTCTTGGAGTCTGCAGAACTTCGTGTGAAAGAGCGCAAAGACCTTACTTTAGATTATTGGAGAAGCAATGTGGATGCTTTGCTTACTTTCCAGGGACAAGCTGTATTAAAAGGCAATGGTCAAGTGTCCAATGGTGAAATGGAGGCGTACGCCAAGGAAGTTTATTGCCGTTTTGATGAAAGGCGTAAAAAAATGGATGCCCAGAATGCTGATGAGGAGGACTTGCGCTTCTTGGAGAATCTGGAGAATGAAATAAAAAATAAGAAATAGGAGTCTATGGATTTATCTCGCCATCTCATTCTTTTGAATGGTCAGCCGAAGACAATGCAAATCGATATAATCAAGAAAAAAATGTCGAATGGCTATCTTGTGCGCTTTAAGAATAATCCTAAAAGTTATAATTATAGTTGTAATAATGTGGTATGGCTTAGTAATCCAAGGTGGATAGACCCTTTGTTTGCCAAGGTTTTTGTGTCGGGTAAGGAGGAAAAAGAAGTAAGGGAAATATGGGAGTTTATGTCTGGCAATCTTATTTATTGGCGGATTGTTTTCAAGAATGGATATGTTATAGAAGGCTGTCAAGAAAAAATATCTATTGTAACATCATGTTTGACGGAGGAAAAAGCCATAGATGTTTTTACTTACCTAAAAAATGTTGCAGCCATCAATCCGCTTGGCAAGGAAGAGGAGAAAAATGGAATCTTGTCGCAGATATACGAAAGTATAAATTTTGTGGATTCCGGTAGTGCTGCTTTTTGCTATCTCAATCCCGAAACGCATCCTTTGCTTCAACTTAACCATGGTGATCTGATTTATCCCTTTGGTTGTAATGTCAGTCAAAAGAAAGCAGTGAAGAATGCTTTTGAATCTCAGATGAGTGTTGTTCAAGGTCCTCCAGGAACGGGAAAAACACAAACCATCTTGAATATTATTGCAAATATTGTGTGCCAAGGCAAAACGGTACTGGTGGTTTCTAATAATAATTCTGCAACTGCAAATATACAAGAAAAGTTGGAAAAATATGGCCTTTCCTTTATCGTTGCACCGCTTGGAAGCAAGGCAAACAAAGAAGCTTTCATAGAGCATCAATCTGTAGTGCCTGATGAATGTGCAACTTGGAGTATCGGCATGACGGACAAAATGCACATGCGGAAACAACTACATGCAGTCTTGGACCAACTTGACAGAGTGTATGTCTTGCAGAATGAAAAGGCTAAATTATTGCAAGAGCAACAGGCTGTCATTCTGGAATGGAAACACTTTTGTATGATTACAGGAGTGGTTGAACAACAATCTTTTAGGCGTTTTCCTTCCTCCCGTATAATCAAACTATGGTTGGATTATCAAGAAATGGTTAAAGAAGAAAGTTCCATGCCAAAATCTTGGTTTGTGAAATTTAAAGAACGCCTAAAAAAATGGAGGTTAAAATGGATTTGCAAGCATCGTTTAGATATTATCGGAATTTTTGAAGATATGTCTAAGACAGCTTTACATATCAAGGAGTTTCAAACATTGTACTATCTTAATCGAAAGGAAGAAATTGCATGTCGCATTATTGAGATAGAACGTGAGTTGGAGCAATATGATTCTAAGGTTATGACGGAAAAGATGGTTGAGTTGTCAATGGGTTTGTTCAAGGCATCCTTGTGTGAGAGATATCATAAGCAGGTACGTCCTGTATTCACCGATACAATTGACTTGAAGAGGAATAGAGAGAAGTTTGCCAAGCAATACCCTGTTGTTCTCAGCACGACATTCTCAGCACGTTCTTGTATGATAGCCGATAAACTATTTGACTATGTTATTATGGATGAGGCTTCGCAGGTGTCGATAGATACAGGCGCCTTGGCTTTGACTTGTGCATACAATGCCGTTGTTGTGGGAGATGTTTTACAACTTCCCAATGTGATAACAGATGAGGATAAGACGAAACTGGAAGCCATTATGAGTCAATATCATATTGCGGAAGGCTATGATTGTGGAAAGAATAGCTTCTTGCAATCGGTATTGGATGTGATGAAGGGCGTACCAGAAACCTTGCTTCGTGAACATTACCGCTGTCATCCTCGAATCATCAACTTCTGTAACCAAAAGTTTTATGGTGGAAATTTGTTGATTATGACAGAGGATAAAGAAGAAGATAATGTGCTTTGCGCAATCCGAACTGTAAAAGGCAATCATGCCATCAATCAGTATAATCAACGAGAAATAGATGTTGTAAGGGATGAGGTGCTGCCTATTTTGAAAAAGTATGATAGTATCGGAATTATTACTCCATACAATAATCAAGTGAATGCTTTCAAAAAGCAGTTGGAGGGTGTGGAGGTTGCTACGATACATAAGTATCAAGGACGTGAGAAAGATGCCATTATTATGAGTGTGGTTGACAACCAAATTACACCATTTGCAGATGATGCCAATATGCTGAATGTGGCAGTGTCAAGAGCAAAGAAAAAATTCTGTTTGGTAGTAACAGGAAATGAACAGGAACAACATGGTAATGTGATGGACTTAATCGACTATATAGCTTACAACAACTGTATGGTAACGGAAAGTAAGTTGGCTTCCATTTTTGATTACCTCTATGAGCAATATACAGAGCAACGCATGGCATTTCTTGCTAATCACCCACAAGTCTCTGAATATGTATCAGAAACCTTGACTTATAGCTTGTTGCAAGAGACGCTGGCAAGTGATAGGCGATTCTGTAATTTGAAAGTTCTTTGTCATATACCATTAAGGCAAGTGGTTAAAGAAACATCATTTATGACTATTGAGGAACGGAAATTTGCTTCCAACTATAGTACGCATCTCGATTTTCTTATTATCAATGCCGTGAGTAAGCAATCAGTCTTGGCGATAGAAACTGACGGCTATTCATATCATAATGAGAAATCAGAACAGTATCAGCGAGATTTGATGAAAAATCATATTCTGTCTACTTATGGCTTGCCTCTGTTGAGACTTTCTACTAAGGGAAGTAATGAGCCTTAATTCCGCAACACTTTGATTTAACTTTATTTATAAGTACCTGAGCAACAAA
>OOBJ01000966.1_pt1 | contig 19401 bp, 21 predicted proteins | sample 1671331 | NCBI WGS metagenome assembly OOBJ01 (sample SAMN06348145, study PRJEB24527) | human gut metagenome | biome: human gut; feature: ankylosing spondylitis patient; material: feces | host: Homo sapiens | place: China | collected 2015-10 | reverse complement strand
AAAGAGTCGGTGGACCTCCTTTGTTATTTGGGTCTGTGTTATTTCACAGCCCCCTGTGTGTTGAGTTAAAAATCTTCCAGTTCGTCCGCTACGCATTCCAGCCAGGGGCCGACTTCTTCGAGACTGCTAAATTCGGCTCTGGGGAAACCGTAAGGGCTGTCCATGGTGCCAATTCCAAATCCTGTAAGCCAGAGGCTTTCGTCGGTGATGATGTACTTTCCAAGATAATGGAAAAGGTAGGCGGTATCGTCCAGGTAGTCCAGAGCTTCTTTCGCCTTTTCGGAAAGGTCTTCCGGCCAATCCAGTACTACTGCTGTAGCTCCGTATGCTCCGTCCAGGTTCTGTTTGTCGATTGCGTTCAAGTTTTTCATGTTTTTTCCTCGCTTTCATGTGCTTTTTCTTTAGGGGTGTTCCCCTTTGGCATGTATATATATCACTCTAAAGGCACATAATAGCAAGCTTTATATTGAAAATTTATGCATTTTCTTGGAAATCCGGATGAGAAAAGAGGGCTGATTCCCAGCCCTCTCCCGATGTCTGTTCCTTAGCGGAAGCTGATGGTCAGCATCCCGTTCCCCATCCACCAGCTGTTTTCGACCCAGGGGTCTTTCATAAAGGTCTGTTTCGCTTCCTTAATCTTTCTTTCCATGTCTTCCTTGCCGAACTGTTCGCAGACGGCTTTCTTGCTGATTTTCTTTCCATCCAAGGTAATGATTGTTCTCATCGTTGTTTCCCCGCTTTCTTATGCTTTGAGTGTTTTCCCTTTCGGTATGTATATATATCACTCTAAATGCATAATATAGCAAGTCATTTCTGATGGATTATTTGAGGATTTTCCATTCATCAACACCCGGCACCAAGCCAAAGCTGCAGCCCGTGTCCCATGCCACGTGGATGGTCCCTATATCGTCGATGAACTGCACCGTCCCTTCCGTCCCCGGTGCCGGTGCCTGCGGGTCCTCCATATGAATCAGCTTCACCCGCATCCCGGCCATGCCTGCTTTACTGGCGTCCAGTGCTTTTTTCAGGATGGCACGGTCGAAACCGAATTTCCGGTAATCCCGTTCCATCTGCTCATAATACCAAGGAAATGGCACCCCGCAGTGACGGTCTTCATGCATGATGTAGACGAGGCCTGTAATCGCCCCATCCTTCATCTGCACTTCGATATCCTTCTTGTAGTAAAAGATTGGGAAACCTTCGTAACGGTCCAGCCGTCTTTCATCGGCTTTGGAAATCATCCAGAGAGTGACTGGAACACAGCTCCCGGCCTTTGGTTCGATGGTGGCGTAGCAGCCCGTCAGCGAGCCTTTGAAAAGCAGCTCATACCCCTGAGTAAATCCCGTACCTACAAGGACGGCATCTCGGCACCGTGTGGCCATCTGCCGTTCGTCCATGTTGCTTCCGTACGCAATGTAGTATTTCTTCATGTTGCTCATCCTTTCTGAAGGGAATGTCCTTCTACCCCCTTAAGAGCAGCTGAAGCTGCCCTGTATGCGGTCATCGTTCCCTTCAGGCGGCTGCGTGTCTCCATGCGGCGTTGCCCGTCAGGTTCTTCAAAAGGTGATGGCGGCAGGTCTTGAATTCGTCGCCGATCAGGCCAAGGCGGAGCATCCAGCAGCGGAAGGCGTATTTTTCATTGTCCGTTTCGGTCTTCCGTGCCGAGGCTTTCTTCTGGGTCAGCGCCTGATGCGTCATGGCAAGGCAGAACTGGATGTAGGCTTTGATTTCGCCGGCGTGGAGGGTGCCGTTGAAAAGGCGGAACTCGACGGTGCCTTTGGTGAAGGTGGCGTGGAGGTTCAGGCCGTGGTAGCGGCTGCTGTTGTAATGCATGTTCCGTCCGCAGGGTGCTTCCATGTACCAGAGGTCTGCGAATTTCGCCATCGTCGCCGGCCGTTTCTTATTGAGTTCTTTGAGGAACCGTTCGTTGGTCTTGCGGCAGTAGCGGTGTTCCCTGCCCGGGTTGATTCTGAGGGCGCGGTAGATCAGGTCTTCCTTGCTGTAAAAGACGTTTACCAGATTCCGCAGGGTTTTGGGCGTGAACCGTTCCGCTCCCACATGGATGTGGATGCCGCAGGAGCTGTTGGCGAAGGCGCCGGCCTTGCGCAGGGTGCGGATGAGTTCCTGCAGGCTCGGGATGTCGTCGTAGGAAAGGATGGGGCTGACCACTTCCGTGCGGTAGTTCGTCGAGGCTTCGACAGTGCGCCCACCGACCTTCTTTTCGGGAACCAGTCTGGAGTCGTTCATGGCTTTCCATTTCCGACCCTGTCCGTCTTCCGCGATGTAGGTGTCGTAGGCGCCGCCTTCGTGGTATTTGCGTCCCGTCCCGAAGAAGGTGGCCATCAGGCTGGCCGCCTTGCTGCGGCTGATTCCTGTCATTTCGATTTCGATACCAAAGTGCTGTGTTTTCATAATTATCTCTGTCCTTTCTATGTGTACGTGTGTTCTTTCGGTACACTATATATCACTCTAAAGGCACACAATAGCAAGTCATTTTGAGAATAATTATGGATTAATTTTACCGATTCCGGTGTGCTTTCACGCGCTCTGCATGACGCTTTGCTTCTTCTTCCGTGCGGAAAGCACTCCAGCCGTTGAGGTCCTTCATCAGTGCCATGCGGGATTCATGGCTGGCTTTGGTTCCCATGCCGATGCGCAGGAGCCAGCTCCTAAAGTAGTACTTTTCGTTTTCCGGTTTCTTCACCGCAGGCTGTACCCGCTTTGCCTTGCGGGCCGCGCTGATCAGGAAGGCGAAGAGTTCCACCATGGCCCGGTTCTTTACGGCGTTTCCCGTGTCGGCAAAGCAGAAAGTCGCCGATTCTTCATTCAGGCGGATGCCCTTATTGCCGTTCTGGCAAGCACCATACACCTTGAAGAAGGAAGCGGCGTCGGTCAAGGCGGCTTCTTTCAAGGCCGTTACGCAGTCTTCTGTAATATGGAAGTTCTCGGAGCCTGCAGCGCGGTTCAGCAGGTACTGCTGGGCGCTCATGGTGAAGATCAGGCTGCGGAGGATGCGGAAGTTGTGGCCTTCAAAAGCGAAGGTCGGGGTGCCTGCGTAGTGCAGCTTTTCATTATGGTTGAAGGGAATCAGGCGTTTCGCCAGTTCCTTGCGGTCGTCCAGATTGGTTTTGATGGTCATAGGTATGTACCTCCTTTTTTTGTTAGTACATATATCACTCTGAACGCCGATAATAGCAAGTTATTTCTGCATCTTTCTGAGAAAATTATTCATCCGTTTCAGGTGCGATATCGTCATAGGGAATCTTCTCATCCCCGCGTAGGACAAACACACCTGCGTCCCCACATTCGCTGATGTAGCGCTTGACGATGACATCGACGAACTTCTCGTCCAGTTCGATGCCGTAGCAGATGCGGCCCGTCTGCTGGCAGGCCATGAGCGTCGAACCGGAACCGAGGAACGGGTCCAGAATGATGCAGTGGCTCATGGACGAATTCTGTATGGGATACGCCATCAGGGCAACAGGCTTCATGGTGGGATGCTCCTTGCTGGCCTTCGGCCTATCGTATTCCCAGATGGTCGTCTGCTTGCGGTCGGAATACCATTGATGCCTGCCTTTCAGCTTCCAGCCAAAAAGACACGGCTCATGCTGCCATTGGTACGGGCTGCGCCCCAGCACCAGGGCATTCTTCTTCCAGATGCAGCAGCCGGACAGGTAAAAGCCTGCGTCTTTGAATGCCTTGCGGAAGTTCAGCCCCTGGGTATCGGCATGGAATACATAGATGGAAGCATCCGGCTCCATGTTCTGTTCCATATTGACGAAGGCCGCGAAGAGGAACTGGTAGAACTTATCGTCCGGCATATTGTCATTCTTGATTTTACCGGCTGTTTCTTCCACATCGACGTTATACGGCGGGTCCGTCAGCACCATGTTGGCCTTCTTCCCCGCCATCAGCCGTTCATAGGTTTCCGGCAGCGTCGCATCGCCGCAGATGACACGGTGATCACCGAGAATCCAGATATCTCCTTCCCTGGCAACAGTCGGCTTTTCCAGTTCGCCGTCCACATCGAAGTCATCTTCCTTGATTTTCTTGTTGTACACTTTCGAGAAAAGCTGCTCGACCTCTGGTGCCTCGAAGCCCGTCAGGTCGACGTTGAAGTCGACGCTCTGCAAATCGACGATGAGGTCAGCCAGGAGCTGTTCGTTCCAGGCACCTGTGATTTTGTTGAGCGCGATGTTGAGTGCCTTGACCTTATGCTCATCCTCGATATGGACGACGACACACTGGACTTCTTCATAGCCCAGGTTCTTGAGGACCGTCAGACGTTGATGTCCGCTGATGACGGTCATGTCGTAGTTGACGATGATGGGTTCCACATAGCCGAACTCCTCGATGGACTTCTTGATTTTCTCGTATTCTTTATCGCCGGGCTTCAGCTGTTTCCTGGGGTTATAGGCTGCCGGCTTCAGCGACTCGGTGGGCAGCATTTTCCATTCCATATCCGATGTCTTCACGTGCTTTCTCCTCTCTGAAGGCGGCCGCCACTGCCCGGCCATAGCCGGCGAGGTGGTGCCACCTGCAATAATTCCGTACGCTGTCCCGTGACAGCTTCGTCTTCCTGGCGATGGCCTTGTAGCCCATCCCCTGCTTCCGCATGGCTTCTATCTGCCGGCGCTGGCAGTCGTTCATGACAAGCTCCTTTCACACAACAAAAAAGCTCCGGGCCTCAATGGGCCTGGAGCAGGATATTCAATTTCAGATGCCGGGTATCCCCCCTTATGAATTTCGCGTTTTTTCACGTTTGAGGGGGCGGCGGTCATGGGCGGAAGGGTCACAGAGATTGACATCCCCCCCGCCTTTCTACAATGGATGTTGCAAAAGTAAAGCATCGTCATTCACTGTATTGCTTTTTTCTTCTTTACGAATTATAATTAAATTAATCAATAAAGAAAGAGGTGAGTTATAATGACTACTGCCAACATCAATGTCCGAGTCGATGAAAATCTCAAGAAAGAAGCAGAAGGATTATTTAACGACCTGGGATTAAATATGTCTTCTGCTATCACCATGTTCTTAAAAAGTGCTGTCCGCTGTGACGGTATTCCATTTGATATTCGCCGTAATGCGTTCAATGCGGAAACCCGCAATGCCTTGGCCGAATACGATGAAATGAAAGCACATCCAGAAAAATATAAACGGTATCACAGCTTCTCCGACCTGGTAAAGGATACAGCCAATGAAGCTTGATATTATTGCATCTAACAGATTCAAGAAAGATTTAAAGCTCGCTAAAAAACGCGGGCTGGATTTGAGGAATCTGGAAATTGCAGTAGAAATACTCGCAAGCCAAAGGCCGCTTGATGCGAGGTACCGTGATCATGCACTTACCGGAAATTACGGAAGTTTTCGTGAATGTCATATTGAACCAGACTGGCTGCTGATATACCGCCAGGACTTTGATGCGTTGGAACTATTCTTGTTTCGCACAGGTTCCCATGCCGATTTATTTTAATACTTGTATTCGATGTCCCGGTCTTCCGTCATCGTCTTATGATCATGGCAGCTCTTGCAAAGGGGCTGCCAGTTCTTTTCATCCCAGAAGAGCTTTGCATCACCACGGTGAGGTTTGATATGGTCGACGACCGTCGCAGGGACGAGTCGTCCTTTTGCTTTGCAGCGGACGCACCAGGGATGACGTTTCAGGAAGAACTTTCTGGCTTTCTGCCATTCCCGTCCATAACCGCGGGTCTCTGCACTGGCCCGCTCGCCCTGGCACTGGCGTTCGTGTTCCTCACAATATTTTCTCCCATAGGGTACCAGCCTGGGGCAGCCCGGATACTTACAGGGCGTTTTCGGTCTTCTTGGCATCTTCATCATCTCCGGCATCAAAAAAGGACCGATGGCATTTCGTCATGGTCCTTTATCCTTTTCTTGGTGATTCTATCATATCATACAGATAGGACTGTAAACAAGAGAAACCTACTGCAACTTGGTGCAATCCGGCTGATTCATTTCTGTCAGGTTAAGGTGTGCCAGGGCATCCCGGTGGATCTGATACACACGGCGGGGCTGCAGCTTCATTTTCTCTGCAATCTCCGGCCAGTCTTTAAAAGCCAGGTATCTTAGCTCCAATACAATTCTTTCTTTGGGGTCGTCCAGTTTGCGGATAGCTTTCATGATGCTGCCTTTAATATCCACTAAGCGGTCGATGGTTTCGTCCACCTCTTTTTCCAGGTCCACGAATCGGATGATGACGTTTTCCATCCGCTTGGGATCCGGCGTACCGCTGGGCGGTGTTTCACTAAAGGTATTATTCACCTTGCAGGCCAGATGCCGCAGGGCTGTCACATGCTCCAATTTGCTATCGATTTCCATGTTGATGTAACGTGCCCGTTCTAAAAATTCTCTTACTTCCATCTGCTTATCTGCTCCTTCTCGTTCCTGTCTCATAGTATACCCTCTTTTCCCGAATCCGTCATAGCAAGGTCGGCCTTCACGGCGTCAATCAGTGCCGCCTGGGTCCCGTCCTTATGTTCCAGCACCTTCAGGATGCGTTCGTCGATGGTGCCTTTCGTCACGATGTGCTGGACGACGACAGTCTGATCCGCCTGCCCCTGCCGCCAAAGCCGGGCCACCGTCTGCTGATATAGCTCCAGGCTCCAGGTCAGGGTGAACCAGATTAGGATGGAGCCGCCGCGCTGCAGATTGAGTCCATGGCCGGCTGAGGCAGGATGGATAAGAGCCACCGGAATTTTCCCCGCATTCCAATCTGCAAAGTTCTTTGAAGACTTCAGCTCCCGCACCGTCATCCGCTTCTGGATGCGTTCCTTATCATGCTTGAACCAGTATGCCACCAAGACCGTTTTGCCGTTTGCACTTTCCACCAGGTCTTCCAGGGCATCCAGTTTCCGGTCATGGATAGTCACGATGCCTTTGTCATCGGTGTAGATGGCACCACTGGCAATCTGGCATAGTTTCAGCGTGAGGGAAGCGGCATTGGCTGCCGTGACCTCACCGCCGGGCAGTTCCAGGACGAGGGACTTCTTCAATTCATCGTACCGCTTCCTTTCTTCATCACTGAGATGGACTTCCTTGGTTACGCTCACCAGTTCCGGCATCTTCAAATAATCCCTGGCCTTCATGGATACGGTGATATCCGAAATCTGATGATAGATGGCGTCTGCCGCGCCTGGAAGCGGCTTATATGAATAGACAATCTGGCCGTTGTACCGATCCGGTTTAAAGTACAGATTCCGGTACTGGCTGATGAACCGTCCCAGCCGTTCGCCCATATCCAGGAGACGGAACTCGGCCCAAAGATCCATCAGCCCGTTCCCGGTCGGTGTCCCCGTCAATCCTACGATACGTTTCACCTTAGGCCGCATAGCCTTCATGGCCTTGAAGCGCTTGGACTGGTGGTTCTTGAAACTCGACAGCTCATCCAGTACGACCATGTCAAAGGACAGCTTGCAGCGTTCATAGAGCCAGACCAGGTTCTCACGGTTCACGATGTAGATATCGGCCTGTTTCTGCAAGGCCCTTCTCCGTTCAGTGGCTGTTCCGTTTACCAGGGAACAGGTCAGATTGCGGAGATGATCCCAGTGCTTGATTTCATCGCGCCATACATTACATACCCGAAGCGGACACACGACCAGAATTTTCTTGACAGAAAACTCATCGTACATAAGGTCATTGATGGCAGTCAGCGTTATCACCGTTTTCCCAAGTCCGCAATCAAGCAGCAAAGCAGCGACAGGATGATCTTTGATGAACTGTACAGAGTACTTTTGATAGTAATGCATATCATCTTTTCTTAATAAACCGTCCAAAGACATCCCTCTCTTTCTGTGACGCATGAATCTGTGCATGTTCACTTTTGGAAACAACCATCAGATTATTCTCGTCATTGTTCAAATGGTTCCCATCAATGTGGTGAACTTCTTCCTTTATTGTAAGTGCGTGTCCGACCTTTCGCCCCGCTAAATATCGATAAAGCACTTCTCCGCAAACCCTCTGATTTGCGGCACCTGCAAGTTCCATATTGATATAGTCCAAATAACAACCCCAGCTGCAGAAGTTATGTTTTCTCCTTTTTATATCTGTGAATGTCAACGAAAAAGTGAGCCACTTGCTCACGAATTTTTGAGCCACTCTTGCTCATGAAAAAGTGAGCCACCTGCTCACGAATTTTTGAGCCACCTAAGCATTTGTCATCTTCCGTTTGCTACTGTGCAAACGGTAAGACTGTCCATTCATATTCAACACGCTGGAGTGGTAGGTGAGACGGTCAACCAATGCGGCAACCAATGTCTCACTGGCAAACATCTCCGTCCATTTGGAAAACTCCAGGTTTGTCGTAATCACTGTACTGGCTCTTTCACTCCTTTCGGCAATCACCTTGAACAGCATTTCAGATTCTTCCTGGTTGAATCTTGCATAACTCAATTCATCTATGAGCAGCAGGTCTGCTCCGCTCAAAGTTTTTTCCATCTTGCGCAACTGGTAATCATCATGAGCTTCACATAGCTCAGTTGCCAGCGTTGCGGCATTGCAGAAAATGACCTTCCAGCCCAGCAGACAGGCTTTCACTCCAAGGGCTGTCATCAGATGTGTTTTCCCCGTTCCTGGATTGCCAATCATCACCAGGTTCTCATGCCGCTTTATGAAATTGCAGCTTGCCAGCTGCTTCACATATTCAGGCCGCACATGTTCCAGCCTTGTGAGATCAAACTCTTCCAGGGTCTTGAGCATGGGAAAGTGCGCTCTCTTCAGCCTGCGCTGTTGCTGTTTTTCCTGACGAGATGCATATTCCCGTTTCATCAGCCCGAGTACGAATTCTTCCAGGCTTTGGCCGGGATGGAATCTTGCCGCCGGTTCACTGACGTCTTTGAAAGTAGGAAGCTTGAGCTGCTTCGCATAGAAACGGAGTGCTTCCTTTACACCTGCGTCCTGCACATACTGCCTCCTTCCTGTAAAAGTTGGTCATACATAGAAAGATCTGTCCGCTGCACCTTTACCGGGTCGGTAAGGATATACGTTTTCCTGCCGGAAGCCATGAACTGCTCCTTGTGCTCCCAAAAAGCACTCTCGCCGTCGGCAGCACATAGCCGCAGAATCTCAACCAGCTGTTCACTGCTGAAGGCATTAGCTTCCAGGAACTGCAGCAGGGCAGCACTGAGATTTTGCCGTACCGGTTTTGCTTCCAGGATGCTGCGCGGCTTGTATTCCAGCAGGGGCAGATAGTGCGCAAGTTTCAGAATCTGCTGGTTTTGCCCATAGTTCCTGGCGTGTTCAGCGATCAGTTCTCCCCGGGCAAAGATCCGGATCTGTTCGGCATAGGCTCGCACCGTGACCTCCTGTCCCACATATTTTACTGGAACAGAATAATCGTTAGCGGCAAACCGGACAACAGAAAAGGGCGTTACCCGGCAGACTGCTGCTCTGCTCGCATCAAAAGGGCTGCCCGGCAGCGGGCAGAGACGCTTCTGGTCTTCCAGGAGCAGATCCTTTACGGGACTCTCCCGACCGGGGAGCTTGTGCGTATCCGCATACGTCTTGCATTTATCCAGCAGGAGTTTGTTCAGTTCATCCAGCGTATCCACCCTGGGTACGGGGACAAAGACATTCCTGCGGACCCAGCCTACGAGATTCTCCACCAGTCCTTTTTCATTGCCGCTGCGGACATTGCAGAAAACGGCATGGAAGCAATAATGAGCTGCAAATGCTTCATACTTTTCCTGGACGATGGCTTCTTTGCCACCTTTTTCCTTGACCGCTACCCGGTCATTGTCAAAAATGACCTTGGCAGGGACACCACCAAAGAATTCCAGTGCTTGCCTCAATGCCTCCAAAAGAGCTTCCGTATTCTTCCTTCGGAAACAGACTACGAAAGGAGCACAGCTGTAGCAAAGACGGGCACAAAAGAAATTGATCTTCGTCCGCACCCCTTTGAGATACACCACGGCTTCTCCCCAATCGATCTGCATTGCATCACCTGGAAGATGAGCCAACGGGACAAAAGCTTCCTGGAGATTGCCACGCAGCTGATGGACGCAGCGCCGGACAGTGCTTACACCTCCTGTGAATCCGGTTTCCTCTACCAGGCGGTCATAAATCCGCTTGGCCGTATGGTGCTGCTTCTTATTAGGTTCCTTTGCGTCTTCATCCAGGCAAGTCTGGATGAATTGCGTCACCTCCTCTGTAAGCACTGCAGATGCACGATGATATTCGCAGCGAATACCTGGTAATGCATTCCCTTTGCAATACTTGGCCACAGTATTGCGAGAGATATGCATTTCCCTAGCAATCTGGCGGATAGACTTTCCATCACGAATGTACATCTGCCGAATTTGACCATAATCTTTCATAGTGATGACCACCCTAACATCAATCCCCTCAGAATCAAATTACTGATTCTAGTATAGGGGAACTTGCTCCAGAGTGGCTCACTTTTTCATGAGCGTTTAGGTCCTAAATGGCTCACTTTTATATTAGCATTCACATATATCCGATTGCTTTTTCCAAAACAATTTCCCGCACCAATCACAATGGATTTTGCTTTTTTTCACCCTGAATCTCCAAGCGCATTCCGGACTGCAGAAAAAATGCTGATTTCTTGCGCCATGACGGCTTTTAGGTATGAATTCCTTTCCGCAATTATCACAGATTTGGGTTCTGTGCTTTTTTAACCGTTCCCCATTTGCTTTGCCAAGGCAACCACGTGAACAATAATTATGTCTTTTAATTTTACAGGCATTTTTCTCAAAGACTTTACCACACCAGTCACAAGTCACTTTTACCTTCATGCACCCTCGCCTCCTTTCCCATCAGGTGTGTGGGCGATGGTTTCCAGCACTCCGGGAATCTCCTCTATGGCATCCAATACGAAAACCTTATAGCCTAATCGCCGCAGCATGGCATGTCGCTTTAATTGCAACGGCCGCGGCTTTTGCCCCGGCGCCTTTACTTCCACAAAGCCCATCTTCCCATCAGCCAATAGGATTAAGCGGTCCGGCATACCCGCGAAGGATGGCGAAACAAGCTTCACTGCCTTACCGCCAGCCTTCTCCGTTTCCATCACCAGGTGGTGTTCGATTGCTTTTTCCCGCATATGACTCACCTCTTCTTTATAGAGGTGCAGGTCGGTGAAGGTCGTTTCATAAACTTCTCTTAAAGACATTTTTTCTATTTTTCAGCCCTAAAGGGGGTTTATATATTGACCTGCACCGACCTGCACCCTTCACTTTTTTTACAGGAAATCTGTGACTTTCAGCTTCAGTCCATAAATGAAATACCCGGCTTTCCGCTTGCGCCTGTCGAACCCGGCTTTCTCTAATGCTCCGTAAAAATCCGTCGTGCTGCGGGTATACTCGTTCATCTGCTGGCAATATGCCCGGTAGGCCGTATAAAGTTCCCCGGACTTCTCGCTAAACGCCGCATCCACATCGCAGCAGTCGTCCAGGAAGTGCCGAAGCCAGTCATTCTGCCCGCGATATTCATTGATGGCAGACGCGACACATTCGGGCGTATCCAGGTGATAATCCTTGGCAATGACCTTCTCCGCCCCTTCGATAATCCACTGCAGGATGGCAGGACCGGCTTTCTCCACCAGGTAGTCTGCATAGTTCTTGATGTCGCTCTACCCTTCGAACTGGGCCTTAAAAGGCATGACGATAAGACGCCGCCAGGTTCCTTCATCATTGGCACCCACCCTGGGCAGATGATTCGTGTAAAGGACCAGCGTGTGTGTCGGTACGAACTTGAAAGGATCCTTATATTTCTTTTCACCGCTCACCTCATCGGTCGAGCAGATCTGTTTCAGGATGGACGTAGAGAGCCGGACGCCCTCTTCCATTTCGGCTGCGATGATCATCCGCTTCCCTTTCAGTTCGGCCATTTCCGGACGGACGTTCCGCTTGCAGCCTGCCGTCAGAGCATCGGCAGAAATGCCGCCGCAGTAGCTGCCCAGGACCCGGGCCAGGGAATTCCAGTAGGTCGATTTGCCGTTGCGGCCATCGCCATAGGCGATGACCAGGGCTTCCACATAGACTTTGCCGATGGCCATAAGGCCGCTGATTTCCTGGGCATAGCCGATGAGGGCCGTGTCGCCGGTAAAGAACTGCCGGACGGCCTGTTCCCAGATAGCTTTCCCTTCGCTGCCCGGGTCAACGGAAGTACATTTCGTAATGAAGTCCGAAGCCTTATGTTCCTGCCGTCCCTGCATCCCCTTCCGTAAATCATATGTATAGGACGGGGTGTTGAGAAGGAATTCATCCGCGTCCAGTGCCTGGATGGGCATCTGGACCATGGGCTTCAACGCCTGCAGCGCCGACAGGATATAACGCATATCGCGGCGTTTCAGGACAAACTTCCGGTATGCTTCTGCAGCGAGATAGGCGGCGTAGGCTTTGGTCTGCTTTTCCTCAATCATCTTTTCCAGGTTCCGTCCGCCCTTGCGGATAATGTCTTCCGGAACCCCTGTCCCGGCTAATTCCTTGAGTGCCTGCTCGGACTGTTCATTGGCATCGGCGAGCTGCAAATCCAGGAATTCTTCTGCCGCGCCGACTGCTGCCTGGCGCGATTCTTCCCAGCAGATACCGTCATAACGGATGAAATCCGTGCTGTCAGTGTAGCGCAGTTCATTGCCGTATTCCCTTGCGATAATCTTGGCCTGGCCGATATCCGAGTAATCTTCCGGCCGCAGGGAGTCTCGGGTTCCGAAGTCATTATTGTATTCATCCGGGCTGACGTAGCCGTCCTGTTGGGCGATACGTTTGCCGAAGCGTACGGCACTGCCCCAAATAGTATTCAGCTCCGCATCGGGAAGCGGCGGGTCACACTTTTCCGCTTCGTCGAGGAAAATCTGGTACGCCTTTTCTGTCGCTCCGTAGCGTTTGATGACGCGGCCGGCAAAGCGGCTCATGGTGCTGTTCCGGCGTCCGACCGGGATGCTGCGTGACTCGGTATCTCCCACTTGGAGTACCTGGTCAATCGTCACTTTCCCGTCCTGCCACAACACTTTTTCGACGGGGCAGCCATAGATGAACCGGGCTGCATCGAGGGCCGCTTCATCAAAGAAGGGATACGCCCGGTGGATTGCCCGTTTCAGTTCTGTATAGTGCTGCTCATCCGTGATATCCGGAATCCCGAAATAAGCGTGGAAGCGCGGTCTGGCACACTTCCCGTCCTTGGGTTTCATATGATTCCGTGACGGCACGACTGCCACCGAGACATTCGGCAGCATGGCCAGGAGCTTTCCTGGGGTCACCCATTCGGCAGGATTCTCCGAGTGGGTGTTGTCACAATCCATGACCAGGACATCGGCAGAGAGGAAGTTCTCCCGCTTCCGATAACAATCCTTGAAAGCTACGCAGACATGATCGAAGGCGGCTGCCGCCTTCAGGTCTTTAGCACAGCTAATTTCCTGTTGCCTGGGATAGCGGCAGTTTGCTTCTACGCCAGCAAAATCCGACGTGTAAAGTGTAAAATTCATTTTTGAACCTCCTCCAATTCACCGTTGAAATATCTCAATCGATAATTCTTCCATCTAGCTCTTTTGATTTCAGTCTCCATCCCGGCTGATACGACATCGCCGAATACCCAGACTTCCCGGCACAAGCTCATCAGCACGTTGCCAAAGTGCAGTCCCAGTTCCCGTTCCTTTGGATCAGTGTCATCCATGAACTGTGTGAACAGGAGATGCGGGGCTATGGGAATATATCCCTACTCAAAAGCAAACCGGGAATATCGCCGGGCATTTTCTACGTTCCCGGCGATATTGCCTGAATACGGCGAACAGATATACACCAGCGGTCGATACGCCCTAGTCGTTTTCTGTTCCTTGTCGATAAGAGTCAGTGCTTCATGCGGAGTCAGATCTTTGTAATGCTCATGATTGAATATCGTCACACCCGCACCTCCCCTGTTCGATGAGCGGATAGTTCCCTTCTGCGGTCATCAGCTGATAAATGAACAACCGGCCTTTTTGCGTCCAGTACGTGTAGACCCGATTATGCGGAACTCCGTTTCCATCGGGAACGTTGAACGTTTTCGTACTGGTATAGCCCAGCGGCGCATATTCTTGGTAAAGCAGCCAGATGTTTCCCTGCTTGTACTGGATGCCTCGTTCATGGAGCCAGTTGTTCAGGCGCTGGGCAGACCATCCATAGTCTTTGGCGATGACCGAGGTTTTCACCAGGTCCTTGCACTGAAGCACCAAATCGTAATACGATGCCTTGGGCTGGAGTTCGGCAATTTGCTGCTGTTGAGCGGCATTTATCTGAGCCAATTCCCTCGCTCTGTTCCGTTCATCCCGGTACGCTGTCAACGTCTGAATCAAAACATCCGGATTTGCCAGCAAATCATCCACAGCATACATTCCGTATTGACGGATTGACGGCAGCACTTCCGATGTAACCCAACGTTTAAAGGCCCTGGCGTTTGGCTGTCTGGAACTGAAAACAAGCGAATATACGCCAGATTCGTTAATGACGCTGACTCGTTGCGTTCCGCCAGGGGTGTCGCAATTTGCGACGCCCTTATCTTCATCATCGACATGCTTTCGCAAAGCATCCCGGGCATTGCTGTAACCCAGTGCAGCCGCAACATCCCTGCCTACAAAATAAACCGTGCCCTCGTGAATAATGGTGCGAATCGTGCCGAATTCACCGTTTTCAAAAACTTGAAGTTGGTTCATACTGTATTCCTCCTGTATTTAATTTTTAGAGATAAGAACCCCTACTTTATAGCCATGTCGATTCATTATTTCTGACGGTTTGCAAAAAAGTTTTGTAATTTTTTCTTAGCCCTCTTGAGCTTCTGGGTGATGTTATTTTCATTGGCTCCCACTCTTGCTGAATACTCCCGGATGGATTCGCCATTGATGAACACAGCGATGACCGCATCCGCCCATTCTGGTTTCTTTTCCAGGACTGTACGAACCGTCTGACAAACTGCTTCATTATCTTCATTCTTTGCCCGATTCAGTTCATCACGACTGACCAGACTCATATCCGGAACGGTTTTCCCGTTCCGACGGCAGCCGCTCCCGGCGATTCTACATGTGTATGTATCAGGTGCATACTCGATAGGATTTGCCAGAGCCCCATCTTGTTCATCTCGGCTTTGGTAATCCGGGAACTCCGTTCTTCTGCGGTGTTCGCGGTGCCAGTCGTTGTATAACGGCCTGTTGAACTCGCCGTCTATGATTTCCTGAGCGCTGCGCCGGACTACAGGTTCCCCTTCTGCGGCAGCTCGTTTTCTCTGCTGATAATCTTGTTCAATCATGATTTTGCATTCGCCCTCCGCGACTTCGACATCCATGGTCATAGGGGCCTTTGATTCGTCGTTGGCATAATATTTGACTCTGATTTTCATTTTTCGCATCCTTTCTCTGCCCATGCCAGAGGACGAAAAGATGCAAAAATAAAGCCCGCCGGAAAATGTCCCTGCGAGCCTTTACAGATCCAAAAATGGCGCATGAAATGACACGGTGAGGGCATTTCCATCTTGCCTGCTACCCAGCTGGTAACAGGTAAGACAGTCTATACATCTCATCGTCCTCATGCGCACTCGGACATGTTGGTGTTTTTTTTTTAATGCTTCAGCTGAAATTAGAAGCGCGGTTCATGTATGATATACTTAAATAAAAGTATGTCGAGAACTGCACTTTACTGATTTCATCTGTCTTTACTTTACTGTAGCGAGCGTTCCGAGCAACCGTTACTTGTGTTACTTTCGATACCTAACGTTACTTTTTTTTTAAGGAGGTACAAAAAACATGCCCTTACCGAACGTTCCTCACCTGTGCGGAGGAATCTTCTTTGATTTATTACTGGAAGCACGTCGGTTTCGTACCAGCCAACGTGACACGTTTAACAGCAAAGCAGATGGGCTTTCTGAACCGGATATATACTGCGGTTTGGCAAAGATACTTACGGGAGAAGATCTTTCTAAAGCAAACGGCACTGCATTAAAGAAAAGTGTGTCTAACTACAAAAAATGTGAAAACAGCAAAGGGGATTATGTTCCTTTTACTGATGAAACACTCCAATCGACTTTCAATACAGGCTATAACGAAAAAAAGTCTGCTATCCTCGAAAGGACAGCAGACTTTATAAAGCAATATTTAAATCCAGAAAAATGCAAGTGGCTCGTCTGGGTATTAATTGATATTATGCAGAAAGATAAGTCCATATCCCCGGACACAAAAATTGCTATAAACTTTGGAGAATGTATATCAATAAGTCATCTTCATAAAGCTGAAACCATATACTTTTTGCCTTTTTTCCTCAGTGTTCTGCATTATGTCGTTGTTAATTGCCCGGACTGTGAGTCCGGGCGTGCTACATTCGAAACCTGGTATACTCAGTCTTCCCCAAGAGCAGCCTGGAAATTAAGGGATGAAATAAAACAAAACCTTGGTAAAGACGTAAAACTGATAGATGTTTCTATGGATTTAAAAGTCCCTGATGACGTAGAAAAAGATTCCTCAACAGATGCTGATGCTAAGGCCGAAAGTACAGAATCCAGGAATATCGAACAAACAGAACCTGCAGATTCTAAGGCCAATAAAGAAGTATCCTCAGAAATTCCCCTTTCCCGCCGAGACACTAAACTTTTATCTGAGTTAATGACAGACTTCAACGACCTGTTGAAATTCGGCAGCGATACCGACTTAACCATCATGCCTATGTCATCTAGTTATCCGGATAAATTCGACGACGTATATAAGAAATGGGAACATTCCGATAGAAAATTTAAAAACAAGGAACTGAATAACTTGAGGGTAGGTATCTTAGGGACTTTGTATAGTTATTTTCATTTTTGGGGCTGCCATATGTGGTACGAATCCGCCGCTGATTGTTTCGTTCACAAAAAAGCTTTATCTACTGATGCACGGGAAATAGAAGAAGAACTTCGAAATCGGATAGATTCCGATAGAAAAGCTTGCAAACAGTTGCATGAACGCTTGTGTCAATATATCATCGACTTCGATATCATCGATGAAGATGTCAACAAAAAAGCCACCCTGGGGGAAAGCCACACCACGATTATCCAGAACCAGACGAACATCGCCCATAGCGAATCAAAGACATATAATATTAAAGACAGCAACATCATTTTCAACAAATAAGGAGTACCCAAATGAAAAGGCCTACCCATGTTGGCCCGCATACTCCTGTCGTGGGCAACAGTACCTATATAGAAAACCAAAGCAACACTAAATATAACATCAATCACAGTACTGTTACTTTCAATACAGTGCTGCCCTCGCAAGGAGCAAGTAACAGTGCGGCACAGCTGATAGCTATCGAAAACTTCAGCAGGGAATACTATCAGCTTCTCGTTACCGGCGAGGAGGATATCTTTAACAATAATTATGTTACCGTTCCTAAAGAATATGCGTTGAGCAAACGTTATGTCCCTGCGGAAATACTGGGACGATGTTCATCCCTGTCAGAAGAAGGGATTGCTGAACTAAAGACATTTCCTGCCATCATCTGTATGGAAAACGAAAATCCGGGTGGAGTTGCCGGGTCTCATCAATGCGCAATATATGCGTATATAACACAGATAAAAATAGAAAGCCAAGCGATAAAAGTCGCTTTTTGCCCTATTGCTCTTATTTCTCAAAAGATACTATGTGAAAAAAAATATGCAGTCTGTTTCGATTTAAACATGGACTGCGTTATCACGGATCTAAACCGCTGTGCCTGGTCAGTTCATAAAGTGAATCTGTTTGAAGTTTTTAAAGAAGCCAGATTGGAAAGTCTTCCGTTCCCTTCGCAATGGAGGTAATTGCCTATGGATAAAATATTTCAGAGTGAAATAACACAAATCAAACTTGACGCCGCCACTTTCAAAGGAACCGGCGAATGTATAGAGCCAACGTATATTAACTACTTCTTTGGAAATAACGGTACTGGTAAGTCCACTATTGCTAAGTCAATCCAGTCTGGCATGGGTGTTACTTATGCCCCCGGAGTGTCTGCAGATGACTGTCAGGTCCTGATTTATAACCAGGAATATATTGACCGTAATATGCAAAATTTCCACAACCTCCCGGGCGTCTTCACGATGGCCGAAGAAAATGCAGAAATCCAACAGCAAATTGACGAGGCAAGCAGTAAAATAGATGTCGCCCAAAAATTAATAACTAGTGCTGAATCAGAAAAAGTTAAACTGCTCGATAAAAAAGATCGGCTAGACAAAAACCTATATAGCGAAGTATGGGAAAAAACGAATACGCTTAGAACCGAGGATTTTCCCAACACTCAGACAGGCGTTTCGAATTCTAAAAAGAAGCTCGCTGAAAAGGTAATGGAATATGCCCCGGCTGAGTACGACCTCAATGAGTTGAAACGTATGTACAGTTCTGCGTACGCTGCCGTGCCTAAGGAATATGAATTGTTCCAAGCGATTCCTGATTCTTCGGTTCTTGATAATATTGAGGGGAAAGATGTTCTTTCCATCGCTATCGTCAACGCATCTGAAACCCAGCTCGCCGAATTCTGGAAAAATATCAGCAGTGCTGAATGGGTACGTACAGGCCACACAGCGTACCACCAAAAGGCCGGTGGAAAATGCCCTTATTGCTCTCAGGCTCTGCCACCCAATTTTGAACAAAAGCTTACAGAAAGCTTCGATGATCAATACAAAAAGAACCGGGGCAGACTTGAAAAATTCCTGAGCGACTACAGAGATGCCGCCAACACCCTGTTCATTCCTATAGCAAAGATGCCAGAATCTGTTTACCCGGCAATTGACCTGAAACCTTACAAAGACAAGTTGGATGCTCTCAAAGGAATCATCACCGCAAACATCCAGCGGATTAATGCCAAAGTAACCGAACCCGCCAAAATAGTCACGTTAGATGATACCGCACCACTATTAGCAGAACTTCAGGCACTCATTGAAGGGTATAATAAACTGATAGAGGAAAACAATGCCGTCGTTGATGACGCCCCTAAGAAAAAAGAAGAGTGTAAAGATAAGTTTTTTGCGTATCTGGCATTTTTTGTAAAGGATATCATGACTGCCTACAGGAACAGTTATGCCGATATCGAAAAGCAAATAAAAGAACAGCAAGCCATCATTACAAAACAAAATGCTGAAATCAACGAACTCACTAATTCTATCCGAATACTGAACAGTCAAACAAAAGAAACCGAATCGGCCATGAACAACATCAATCTCATGTTGAAAGATGCCGGATTCCAAGGTTTTGAAGTCTGTCCCCACTGGGAGGAAAAAATATCCCCTGACGGTTCCGTGCAAAAGATAATCCCATCGCCGGTTCGTAACTACGCTGTAGTCCGTACCAACGAAATTACGGGAGAAAAGGAAATTGCACAAAACCTTAGCGAAGGGAAGAAAAATTTTATGGGTTTGTCAAGTTAAGTGTGTAAGTTTTTTTAGGTATCATAAAAGAAGATGCGT
>OOBJ01000964.1_pt1 | contig 19407 bp, 18 predicted proteins | sample 1671331 | NCBI WGS metagenome assembly OOBJ01 (sample SAMN06348145, study PRJEB24527) | human gut metagenome | biome: human gut; feature: ankylosing spondylitis patient; material: feces | host: Homo sapiens | place: China | collected 2015-10 | reverse complement strand
GCAAATGCCTCAACTGGAACTCCCCCTCTGAAATCTTTTCCAATTTGCTGTTGCACTTGACTTGACAAGTTGCCCGAAAAGAAAGTAGGCAAAGATTCGCCAGGAACCTCCTGGTTCCTGGACCTCCAGCACAAGGGGGCGGCCCCCCTTGGATTCCCCTGCCTTCTACCCTAGCGGTATTGGTTGCAATAACTTAAACCCTCAAGCATCCTCGGGGGCAATTCTGCCGCGCCACGGATTGACAGCAGAAAGTGTGACCTCGGTAAGGCTTGGGGAGTAAAAAGTTACTAGCACCGCTGAGGGAAAAAGCGCTGGTGGCGCTGTCAGCTTCAGTAGAATACCTGCATTAGGAGGAAAGAAAAAAGAGGGGAGTCCCCTCTTTTTTCTTTCCTCCTATTCTAATAACAAATGCTCCACATCTCCAGACTGAATAGAGAAGATATTTTTCGCAATTCTCTCCCGCGGCCAATCCCACCAACGAAGCTTCTCCAGACACTCGATCGTCTGCTGGGAAAAGCGGCGGCGAATCGGCTTCGCGGGCACGCCGCCGACAATAGTATAGGGCGGCACATCCTTTGTCACCACCGCCCGCGCACCGATGATGGCGCCATCACCGATCGTCACGCCGGCCAAAATCACCGCTTCATAACCGATCCAGACGTCATTGCCGATGCGGATGTCCCCTTTGTTATCCCAGGCATCGGCTACCCTCTGGATGTCCAGCCCCCACTCCTCATAAAAGATGGGAAAAGGGTAGGTAGAAAGGGAGTTTAACGTGTGATTGGCGCTGTTGAACAGAAAGCGGGCGCCGCACGCAATGGAACAAAACCTGCCAATCACCAGATGGTCGTGGTTGACCGGGTAGTGGTAAAGCACATTGTTGCGCTCAAAATGCCGCGGGTCATGGACGAAATCGTTGTAAATGGTATACTCCCCCACGGTGATGTTGGGGTCACTGATTACATTTTTCAGATAAACGGTCTCCCGATCCCCGCTGCGGGGATAAATTTTTGTCTCTGGAATAGTCATTTGTCATTCTCCTGTTCATCAAAAAATCCTTTCAACTATTCCAGCCGCTACCGTGCAGCGTTTCAACAAAACCACCTCTCCTATCTGAATTGTCTCCATGATAACACAATCTCCTTTTCCGTGCAAGAGGGCGCAGCCTTCTCACTGCCTTTCTTCGGAAGGGTCTCCATAGCGTATACCCAGCCTCCTCGGCGCATACTCTATAGCATGCAATCCTGTCAGCAAAGGAGGCCGCCGCCTTGATGAAATTTTTTCCCCGCGGGCTGCTCCGCGGCGTCTGCGCGCTCATCCTCTCTCTGGGGCTCTGTCTAAACGCCGCAGCCAAGGAGAACACCACCCCGCTTTCCCTCTCTCCCCTCTCGCTGGAGGAATATCCCCTCTACCAGCAGGAGGAGCGCGCCGCCAGCGCCTACATCGTGATGGAGGCCACCACCGGGCGGGTGCTGTGCGGACAGAATATCCACGAGCACCTGGCGATGGCCAGCACCACCAAAATTATCGGCGCGATGATGGTGCTCGAGCAGCCGAATCTCGACGAATACTTCACCGTCGACCCCGACGCCATTCAGGTGGAGGGCTCGTCGATGGGGCTGCAGGAGGGGGACTCGGTCTCACTGTACGCTTTAGCCTGCGGGATGCTGCTGCCCTCCGGCAACGACGCCGCCAACGCCGCAGGGGTGCGCCTGTACGGCAGCATCGAGGGCTTTGTGCAGGCGATGAACCAGCGCGCTCAGGAGCTTGGCCTGCACAACACCCACTACGTCACCGCCTGCGGGCTGGACGCGGAGGGGCACTATTCCACCGCCTTTGACCTTGCCATGCTCACCCGCGTGGCCCTGCAGAATGAGGACTTCGCCTTCATCTGCTCCCAGTCCAGCATGAAGGTCAAGTTCGGCAACCCGCCCTATGAGCGGTGGCTGCAAAACTACAACCGCCTGCTCGAGCTCTACCCCGACTGCATCGGCGTCAAGACCGGCTTCACCGACGACGCGGGCCGGTGTCTGGTTTCCGCCGCCGAGCGGGACGGCATGACCCTCATCTGCGTCACCCTCGACGCGCAGGACGACTGGAACCTGCACGCCTCGCTGTACGACCAGTGCTTTCAAGACTACTCGATGCAGCCGCTGCCGCAGCCGCCCGCCAGCGTCACCCTGGTCGGCGGAGGGCTGCAGCAAAACGGCATCGAGCAGGAGCTGATGCTCTCCCCCGCCTGGCAGGCCCGTGTGCCGCTTAAAAAGGGGGAATCGGCCCGGCTTCAGCGCGACCTGCTCTGCGAGCCGTTTGTCTATGCGCCCTCCTCCCCGCAGCAGGTCTACGCCAAGGCGGTCTACACGCTGGACGGACAGACGCTCTGCGAGGTGCCGATGGTCGCGGCGGGGGGATGAGGCAAAAGCGTAAACTGACAGCAGGAGGCATTTTCCTGGTTCGGAAAATGCCTCCTCCTCCCTTTTCTATTTTGTTTGGGGACATTCTTCAGCCAAGCGGCTAACAAAAAGTTTATTTCAGGGCCGTTAACCAACAATGTCGTCCCAGGCCTGTTCCGCTTTGGCCTGTGCCTGCTCCAGCTCCTCCCTGGCCTTGTTCAGGCGGTCCTGCAGGTAGCCGTCCGCCAGGTCTTTGAGCTCGTCGTAATCGTCCTGCGCGCTCTCCATCGCATCGTCATACTCCCGCTCAATCCTGGAGTAGCGGCGGTTATACTCCCTGTCCTGCTCCTTGCCGTCCTCGGCGTCCAGATAGCTTGCGCGCTCAAACTCGCCCGCCTGCTCCATCTGCTTATCATAGCGGTCGTAGGCCTCGTCCCCGGCGTCGACATACAGTTCGCCCGCCTGCACCATCGTGTTGTCGTACCGGTCATAGGCCTTCTCCACCGCCTGCTCATACGCCTTCTGCGCCGGCTCCATGATGGCGTCGTAGGCCTTTTGCGCCCGCTCACGGGTGTGGGTGAACAGGCTCTTTGGCTCGTCGACCGTCACGCTCAAATTACCGCCTGCATCGGCGCAGACAAAGCGCACCCGCCAGCGGCCCGGCTGCAGGGTCAGGGTCTTGGTGGTCTTTTGCACGTCGCCGTCCTCCCAGAGGGTGGTGGCGGTCTTGTTGTCCTGGGTCAGGACAAGCTTTGCCTCGCCGGAAACTTTCGCGTCGATGGTGAAGGTGTGCTGCTCGGCCTTTGTGAGGGTAAAGTCAAACAGCGTATCCACCCCGCTGAGCTTTTGGAAGCTCCAGTCCAGCCGCTCATAGCTGGAGCGGGAGGTCTCCTCCTGTTTCAGTCCCTTTGCGTTGACCCAAAGCCTGTCCGCAGAAAGAATTGCCTTCTCGCTGTCATAGTCGCTGTCGGCCTCGGTCTGGCGGATGGTGCTCACCTCCGGCAGGCCGCCCAGCGCCGCCGAAGCGGTTAGAGGAAGTCCCGACAGGGTCATGGTCAATGCAACGGCAACAGCAGCAGTTGTCAGCGTCCTTTTTTTCATCATACAACACCTCTCTCTTTTTGGATGTAATGTGGGGTTCCCGTTAAGTATATTCTAGCATTTTCTTTTAAGATTGACAAGTGACAAAATGATGACCGGCAGATAACCCGCCACCGCAGCCAGCGAACTTTCCACCCCGAAGGCCCCGCCGGCCGCCAGCTCGATCTGGATGAGAGCTGCCCCGGCACCGCCCTTGCAGAAGCCTCCCTGATTTTTTGTTCGTCCTCTTTTCCCCTTTTTTATCAAAACGGGAAAAGGGCCTTGTTTGCTTCAGTTACAGCGTTCAAAACGACATGTCAAGGAAGCGAAACTTTATGAGAGGCGGATTTTGAAAAGCAAATACCGCCTCTCCGACATAGAATAAAGGGAAACACAAAATATTCTCTACAGAAAGGGGAAAGAGAAAGATGGAGGTATTTTTTCAGTGGAGCATCATGCTGCTGGGGATTCTGGGCGTCGTGCAGCTGGGCGAATTTTTGTCCATCTGGCTGCACCGCCCGCCGCGCCGCCCGGTCAGCTTTTCGGTGATGCCGCTCTCCGGCCAGATTGAAAACATCGACCAGCTGCTCGGCTATTTCCAGGAGGTCGCGCTGTGGAGCCCCGAAAGCCAGCTGGCCTTTGTCATCGACTGCGGCCTCAGTCCCCAGAGCGCCGACGACTGCCGCCGCTGGTGCCAGGACAAAAAGCGAGTGACCTTCTGCACCCAAAAAGAATTCCAGGAAATTTGCAAAGGCGTGCAAGATACGGTATACTAAGAGGTAGACCAAATGGATAACCGATCGAAAAAGGGTATGAGCGATGCAGAAAGAAAATTTGATTCAGATCTCCGGCACGGTGGAGACCATCATCTATAAAAACGAGGAAACCGGCTTCACCGTGCTGGAGCTGGACCACGACGGCGAGCCGCTCACCGTCGTCGGGGAGCTGTCCTCGGTGGGCGAGGGAGAGGTGCTGACCCTGCACGGCTCGTTCCGCACCCACCCCAGCTACGGCACCCAGTTTAAGGCGGTGGCTGCCGAACAGCAGCTGCCGGCCACCGCCTCGGCCATCCTGCGGTATCTGGCCTCCGGCGCCATCAAGGGCATCGGCCCGGTGCTGGCCTCCCGGATGGTGGCGCAGTTCGGCGACGACACCTTAAAGGTGCTGGAAAACGAGCCGCAGCGCCTGACCGAGGTGCAGGGCATCTCCCCGGCCAAGTGCGAAAAGCTGCGCGAGGAGCTGGGGCGGATGTTCGGCATGCGCGCGGTGATGCTCTTTCTGTCCCAGTTTGGCATCAAGTCCTCCACCGCCGTGGCCATCTGGAAACGCTGGGGCACCATGGCGCAGAAGATCATCGAGGAAAACCCCTACCTGCTGTGCAGCGAGGAGATCGGGCTTTCCTTCGACGACTGCGAAGCCATCGCCCGCCGCCTGGGGGTCCCGCCGGACAGCTCCTACCGCATCGAGGCGGCGCTGCAGTTCATCCTGCGCCACAACCTCTTAAACGGCCACACCTGCCTGCCGCAGGACAAGCTGCTGCCCACCGCCCAAAAGCTGCTGAGCCAGAGCGAAATCATGGTGGAAAAGGAGCTGGAGGCGCTGCTGCGCCGCCGCCAGCTGGTGCAGGTGCAGGTCAACGGCCGTCCCTACTGCTACCTGCCCGAATACTGGCAGGACGAGCGCTACATCGCCGAGCGGGTGCTGTTCATGCTACGCTCGGACGAGCCGCTGCAGATAAAATCCTCCCCCGAGCAGCTGCTGGCCGGGCTGGAGCAGTCCGGCCAGATCCGCTACGCCGGCCTGCAGAAGGAAGCCATCCTGCAGGCGCTGCAGCACAAAATCTTCATCCTCACCGGCGGCCCCGGCACCGGCAAGACCACCACCATCAACGCCATCATCGACCTGCTGGAGCAGTCCGGCTGCAAGGTGGCGCTGTGCGCCCCCACCGGCCGCGCGGCCAAGCGGATGTCCGAGGTCACCGGCCGGGAGGCCAAGACCATCCACCGCCTGCTGGAGACCGACTTTGCCAACCCCACCTCGCTGCAGTTCAAGCGCAACGAGAAAAATCCGCTCAACGCCGGGGCGGTCATCGTGGACGAGACCTCAATGGTCGACATCCCGCTGATGCGCTCGCTGATCTGCGCCTTAAAGATGAACTGCCGGCTGATTCTGGTCGGCGACAGCGACCAGCTGCCCTCGGTGGGGCCGGGCAACGTGCTGCGGGACTTCATCGAGTCGGACAAGGTGCCGCAGGTGCGCCTGACCGAAATCTTCCGCCAGGCCCAGCAGAGCCTGATTGTCACCAACGCCCACGCCATCGTGCAGGGGCGGATGCCGGAGCTGCACCGCCACGACAACGACTTTTTCTTCCTCAAGCGGGAGAGCCCCGAGCAGATTAAGGCCACCACCCTGGACCTGGTAGCCAAGCGACTGCCCAAAAGCTACAACTACTCCCCCATGACCGACATCCAGGTCATCGTGCCCACCCGCGTCGGCGCGGTGGGGGCCAACACCTTAAACCAGAGCCTGCAGGAGGTGCTCAATCCCCCTTCCCCCCAAAAGGATGAGTTTGAAAACAACGGCCGCAGGTTCCGCGTGGGGGACAAGGTGATGCAGATCAAAAATAACTACGACATCCTCTGGCAGCGGGACAACGGCGAGGAGGGCCTGGGGGTTTACAACGGCGACATCGGCTTTATCGAGTCGATCGACCGCCCCGCCAAGACGCTGCGCATCCGCTTTGACGACCGGGTGGCGGAGTACCTGTTCGAGATGGCCCCCGAGCTGGAGCTGGCCTACGCCATCACAGTGCACAAAAGCCAGGGCAGCGAGTTTGAGGCGGTGGTGATGCCCCTCTCCGGCTACAAGAGCAAGATGCACTACCGCAACCTGCTCTACACCGCCGTCACCCGCGCCAAAAGCCGGCTGATTATCCTCGGGCAGGAAAACACCATCGCGGCCATGATCGAAAACGACCGCAAAACAGTGCGCTACACCAACCTCAAGGAGCTGCTGCTGGGCGAGGCCGAGGAAGCATAAAAAGCGCAAAAGGGGTTGCCAAGAAAGGCTTTTTTCCTTTATAATAAGATTGCAAAAATTTGTCGATTTGTCCAAATGAAAATAGCGCAATGGGACCCCGTTCCCCATGAAGAAAAGGAAAGCGGGCAACCGTTATAACAGATAGATACAGATAGAACAGAAAAGGATGGTGCTGTGTGGACGTAGGAATTGATTTAGGAACCGCAACAGTCATTGTGTATATCGGCGGCCAGGGGGTCGTGCTCAGCGAGCCCTCGGTCATCGCCGTCAACTTAAAGACCGACTCGGTCATCAGCGTCGGCCAGGAGGCCTATGATATGGTGGGGAAAACCCCCTCCCACATCCAGGCTATCCGCCCGTTATCCAAGGGCGTGGTCTGCGACTACAAGATGACCGAGGAGATGGTCAAATTTTTCATCAAAAAGGTCTGCCGGGACAGCCTGGTCAAGCCCCGCATCGCCCTGTGCGTGCCGTCGGGCATCACCAACGTCGAGTCCAACGCCGTCATCGACGTCGCCATCGCCTCGGGCGCGCGCAAGGTCTACCTCATTGAGGAGCCGGTCGCTGCGGCCATCGGCGCCAACATCGACATCGAAAAGCCAAACGGCAACATGATCGTCGACATCGGCGGCGGCACCACCGACATCGCCGTGCTCTCCTTAAACGGCATCGTCAACAAAAAATCGATCAAGGTCGCCGGCGACGCCATCAACGACTCGATCATCAAATACATCCGCTCCAGCCACGGCGTCTTAATCGGCGAGCGGATGGCCGACCAGATCAAGCGCACCGTCGCCAGCGTCTGCTGGGAGGACGGCGAGGACATCTCCGCCCCGGTCAAGGGCCGCAACCTCACCACCGGCCTGCCCTGCAGCCTGGAAATCAGCCGCTCGATGCTGTACGACTGCGTGATGAAGGAGGTCGACCAGATCGTCACCGCCGTCAAGGAGGTCATCGAAAAGACCCCGCCGGAGCTGGTGGGCGACATCTACACCAACGGCATCACCCTCACCGGCGGCGGCAGCCTGCTGCACGGCATGGATCGCCTGCTCGAAAAGCAGACCAAGATCCACACCGCACTGGCCGAGGACCCGGTCAACTGCGTCGCCATCGGCACCGGCAAGTCCTTCCAGTATCTGGACAAGCTGGTGGACGGCTTTGTCATCCCGTCGATGCAGAGGTTTTAAGCGATGCCAAAACCGGATTTTGCGTTTACCATGGAGCAGCTGGCGGAGGGCCTTTCGGTCTGCGTCACCAAGGAGCACCGCTTTGGCACCGACGCCTTTCTGCTCTCCGACTTTGCAAATGTGCGCCGCCGCGACACCGCCTGCGACCTTGGCACCGGCTGCGGCATCATCCCGCTGTTGTGGTTTCGCGACCGCAGCGAGGCCCCGCAGGTGGCCTACGGGGTGGACATCCAGCCGCTTGCCATCCGGCAGCTCTGCTACACCGTCGAGCAGGCGCAGCTGCAGGAGCGGGTGCTGCCGGTCGAATGCAACCTTGTCGACCTCGAACAGCTCAAAGAGAAGCTGCCGTTTGGCAGCTTCTCTCTTGTCACCTGCAACCCGCCCTACAAAAAGGCCGAGCACGGCATTTTAAGCGAGTCGGCCAGCGACATCATCGCCCGGCACGAGACGATGTGCTCGATCGACGACGTCTGCGCCGCCGCGGCCAAGCTGCTGCAGACCGGCGGCAGGCTGTGCGTCTGCCAGCGGCCGGAGCGGCTGCTGGACGTGCTGGAAAGCATGCGCGCCCACAAGATTGAACCTAAGCGGGTGCGCTTTGTGCAGAAACGCGGCGACACCGCCCCCTGGCTTTTTCTGGCGGAGGGGCACAAGGGCGGCAGGCGCTTTTTAAAGGTGGAGCCGCCGCTGCTGATTCAGGACGAGAAGGGCGACTTTTCCCCCGAGCTGCAGCGCATCTACCGGCTGACGCCCAACCTATCAAAACAGAAATGAGGACCAACATGGCTGGATCTTTATATGTGGTCGGCACGCCGATCGGCAACCTGGAGGACATGAGCGTGCGCGCGGTGCGCACCCTGCAGGAGGCGGACTTCATCGCCGCCGAGGACACCCGGGTGACCCTGAAGCTGCTCAACCACTTTGCAATCAAAAAACCGATGCTCAGCTACCACGAACACAACGCCCGGCAGAAGGGCGGCGAAATCCTGACCCGCATCCTCAACGGGGAAAACTGCGCCATCGTCACCGACGCGGGCATGCCCTGCATCTCCGACCCGGGCGAGGACCTGGTGCGGCTGTGCGCCGAAAACGGGGTGGACATCAAGGTCATCCCCGGCCCCAGCGCCGCCATCTCCGCTCTGGCCGTCTCGGGGCTGGACACCTCCCGCTTTGTCTTTGAGGGCTTTTTAAACCCGCAGAAAAACGCGCGGCTGGAGCGGCTGGAACAGCTCAAAAACGAGCAGCGCACCCTCATCTTCTACGAGGCGCCCCACAAGCTGACCGACACGCTGGAGGCGATGCTGCAGGTGCTGGGCGACCGCAAAATCTCGCTGGCGCGGGAGCTGACCAAAATCTATGAGGAGGTCGTGCGCACCACCCTCTCCCGGGCGCTGGAACTTTACCGGGAAAAAGCACCGCGCGGCGAGTTTGTGCTGGTGGTGGAGGGCGCATCCCAGCAGCAGGAGCAGCTCTCCTTCGAGCAGGCGCTGGAGCTGGTGCGCGCTTTGGTGGACAAGGGCGAACCGCTCTCCAAGGCAGCCAAGGATGTGGCACACCAGACCGGCTTTAAAAAAGGCGAGCTGTACAGCCGCTTTCTTGGCCAGTAGCGTTCATCTTGTCAAAAGGAGTGTGAAGCTGTGCTGCAGCTGAAAACCGTGACCCCACAGTTTGCGGACTTTGATAAAGTCTCCGCCCTCTACCACAGCGCCTTCCCGGAAAATGAGCGGCGGCCGCTGGAGGAGATGTTCACCTTTCTGTCCGGCAGCGGGGAGTTTCTTGCCCTGTATGACGGGGAAACCTTCTGCGGGTTTGTCTGCCTGCTCTCCTGGCAGAACATCACCCACATCCTCTACCTTGCCATCGACAGCCGGCTGCGCGGCAGGGGCTACGGCACCGGGATGCTCTCCGCCATCCGGCAGCGCTACCCACACAGCCGCCTGATCGCCGACATCGAGCTGGAAACCGCCGGCGCCCCCAACAACGCCGAGCGCTGGCAGCGCAAGCACTTTTACCAGAAAAGCGGCTACCGCTCCTCCGGCGTCCAGTACCGCTGGCGGGAGGAAAGCTACGAGATCATCGTCAGCGGCGGGGACTTTGACAAGGCGGATTTCCGCAGCTTCTGGAACGCCTTCGGGGTCAGCAAGGGCGTGTTTTCCAAAGCATAAGGAAACCTGCAAAGATAAAAAAGAGATGGAAGCGAATCCACACTGCTTCCATCTCTTTTTATTTTTCATTTATAAAACGTGTTTCTTAGAACCGTTCAAAAAAGATCGGGCAGACCGCGTCGGTGGAAAGGCGCATCCAGAGGTTGCCGTCCTCGGTAAACTGCGCGCGGTAGGTGCGGGTGTCCAGCACCTCAAAGCCGACAAACTTGTCGCCGCCGATGTAGTCGAACTCCTGATCCATCAGGCCATAGTGCTGGCGCAGATGGCCGTCCTGGTAGACAAACTCCATCACGCCGTAGCCGGGATTGTAGTAGCGGCCTACATACTTCTGCGCCTGCTCCTCGCTCAGCGGCTGGGTCTTTTTCTCCTCCTCGGTGTAGTTGGGGCCGAGGTTGACCCGCTTGTTAAAGATGTCGATCAGGAAGGAGTAGTCGTCCTGTACGTCGCCGATCAGCAGGTCGCACAGCAGGTACTTCAGACAGCTGTAGGTCGGGGTATCCACCGTGTTGACCGACAGGGCGTAGGCGGCGTTCTCCTCCGGGAAGAAGCCGACCATCGAGTTAAAGCCGTTGGTCGAACCGGAATGGGAGGCCATCAGGTGGCCCTTATAGGCCGAGGTGATCCAGGCCAGCGCGTAGGACTGCTGCAGCTCCTGCGGATGGGAGGCGCGGCCCGGGATGACAACGTTCGGCTTAATCAGCTCGGCAAAGCCTTCCGGGCTGATGATGCGCTTGCCGTCCAGCTCGCCGCCGTTGGCCAGCATCAGGATCCACCGTTCCAGGCTGTCAAGGTTGGTGTACAGGCCGCCGCAGGGGTTGCTGGCCTTGCCGACCACCTCCGGCACGCGGTAGATCTTGCCGTCCTTCTGCCCGTAAGGCATGGCGGCGTTTTTGTCCTCGATGGTGTCGATGCCGCGGAAGTACATATCCATCCCCAGCGGCTCGCCGATGCGCTCCTTGAGCAGCTCCTCCCAGGTCTTGCCGGTCAGCCGCTCACACAGGTAGCCGAGGGCGACATACATCTGGTTCTGGTAGCTGTATTTCTCCCGGAAGCCGAACGCCGGCGGGAAATAGGCGATGCGGCGCACCAGATCCGCGCGGTCTTCCCGCACAAAGGTGCGCATCACGTCGTGGCGGCACAGGCCGGTGCGGTGGCAGCCCATGTCTCGCGGGGTGACGTGCTCCTCGGCGTACTTGTCCACCATCCGAAAATCGGGCATCAGCTGTTTGACCGGGGTGTCCCAGGTCATCTTGCCCTCGTCGCAGAGCTGTCCGGCCACCATGGTGGTGAAGGCCTTGGAGCAGGAAGCGATCTGGAACAAGGTTTTACTGTCCACCGGCTTGTTCTGCTCGGCATCGGCCATGCCAAAGCACTCCTTGAGCACAACCTTTCCGTCCTTGACCGCAACCAGGATGCCGCCCGCAAGGCCGTACTGTTTCCGGATTTGTTCGATTGTTTTCTGTAAAATTTCCACAGAGGTTCCCTCCTGTTTTTTTCTTCCATTATAGCCTTTATGGATAGAAAAGTAAAGTGGAAACTCCATTTTTTTAGCAATTATTCCGCGCCCGGCCAGTCCGGCTGGTCGATGGTGCAGGAAATACGATAGCCGTCCCCGTTGGGAGTCACCTGAATCTCAATCGCCCCGCCGCTGTAGCTGCCAGTAAAGCTCCAGCTGTCCTCGCCGGAACCTTCCTCGCCGGTGGCGCCCAGGGCCGCAAGCTGTCCCCGGTAAAAGTCGGCGATATCCTCCAGGCTATCGCCCCTCCAGACGCGCTCCTCGCCGGTGGCGGGGTCCGGACGCTGGGTGATTCCTGCACTGGTATCCCAAAGAAACCTGCCGTCGCTGTAGGTCCCATCATAGGCCATCGGATACTCCAGCTGGAAGGAGGGATAGTCCTCCCGCTCCATCGAGCGGTACTGGAAACCATCGTCCGCCAGCTCCGCTGTCAGGGTGCCGTAGCTCATGGGCAGGTCGTGGCTATCCAGCATCACAAACCGCATCTTCAGCTCCTCCCCCTGCTGCTTAGCCGAGAGAATCTGGCAGCTCCATGCGCTGCCAATTCCGGTCAGCTCATAGCCTTCTTCCCCGGCGTCATAGAAGGACGACTCCCGCACCCGCTCCTCCGACACGCCAAAGCGCGGGCAGACCAGCTGCTCCAGCGACTCCTGTGGAACCATCCGGCGGAGCTTATCCTCGTCGGTGTAGATGCCGGCATCTTCCTCCAGCTCCGGCTGCGCGCTGAGCAGATACTGGTAGTAATCGACGAAGCTGTCCGGCCTCATCACCGTCGGATCATCCCAGCTGCCGTAGCCTCCCATGGCGTACAGCGCCGGGGTATGGACGCGGTTGAGCTCCTCAAGGTCCGCCGAAAAGGCAGGCAGCTGCGCCTCATTTTCCGGCATCGGCGCCCCCGGAGTGGACTCCCCCACCGTCACCGGCAGCTCCTCCGGCATCTTTTCCACGCTCTGCTGGGTGCATCCTGACAACAACAGCAACAGACAAAGCAGCAGCCATCTTTTCTTCATCATGCAAAGCACCTCCTGTTTGCAGCATTGCTTTTTCTATTATTGTACATGATTCGCATCCCTCTTGCAAGGGGCTGTCCTCCCTTTATCGAACATTTTTCCACGAAAAAAGGAGCTGCCCTTTCGGACAGCTCCCTGCAGAAAAAAGCTATTTGACAGCCGCCAGCAGCGCGTCGACCTTGTCGGTCTTTTCCCAGCTGACGCCCAGATCCTCGCGGCCCATCTGGCCGTAGGCAGCGAGCTTGCGGTAGATCGGACGGCGCAGATCCAGCGAGCGGATAATCGCGGTCGGACGCAGGTCAAAGACCTTCTCCACCGCCTGCTCCAAGACCTCATCGGCAACCTTGCCGGTGCCGAAGGTGTTGACGTTGATCGAAACCGGCTTCGCCACGCCGATGGCGTAGGCCAGCTGGACCTCACACTTTCTGGCCAGCTTGGCGGCGACGATGTTCTTGGCCACATAGCGCGCCGCATAGGCTGCCGAGCGGTCAACCTTGGTCGGGTCCTTGCCGGAGAAGGCGCCGCCGCCGTGGCGTCCCATGCCGCCGTAGGTGTCGACGATGATCTTTCTGCCGGTCAGGCCGCTGTCGCCCTGCGGGCCGCCGATGACAAAGCGGCCGGTGGGATTGATGAAGATTTTCGTTTCGGGGCGCATCAGTTCCTTTGGAACGATGGCGTCGATGACCTCGCGCTTGATGTCGGCGCGCAGCTGCTCCATCGGCACATCCGGGGAGTGCTGGTTGGAGACAACGATGGTTTCCACCGCGACCGGCCGGTCGTCCTCATACTCGATGGTGACCTGGGTCTTGCCGTCCGGACGCAGGTAAGGAAGGGTGCCGTCCTTGCGCACCTGGGCCAGGCGCTTCGCCAGCTTGTGCGCCAGCGAGATGGGCATCGGCATCAACTCCGGGGTGTCGTCGCAGGCAAAGCCGAACATCATGCCCTGGTCGCCCGCACCGTTGTCCTCCTCGGTGATGCCGGCTTCCTTGGCTTCCAGCGCGCGGTCAACACCCAGCGCGATGTCGCCGGACTGCTCGTCGATCGAGGTGATGATGCCGCAGGTGTCGCAGTCAAAGCCAAATTTTGCGCGGTCGTAGCCGATGTCGCGGATGACCTCGCGCGCGATTTTGGGGATATCGACATAGCACTTGGTGCTGATCTCACCCATCACCAGCACCATGCCGGTGGTGACGGCGGTCTCACAGGCTACGCGGCCGTCCGGGTCCTGCTCGAGGATTGCGTCGAGCACTGCGTCGGAGATCTGGTCGCAGATCTTGTCGGGATGTCCTTCGGTGACCGATTCGGAGGTAAACAGATATTTTGCCATTTCCTTTTTCGTTCCTTTCTCTTTTGCAATGTGGATATGGTGGTCAACCAAACAGCGCGCAGCTTGTTCGAGATTGTTCCTTTTTTAAAGCTGGAATAAAAAAAGGACCCGACCGCGAGATCGAGTCCTGCTTTCCTCATCTCTCGGCTTTGCCGCAGGATTTGGCACCTTACAAAGCGCTTCGCTTTTTGCAGGTTGCCGGACTTCACAGGGCCTGTCCCCTCTGTCACTCTTGATAAGGCTGTTCAGTTTGGAGAGCGGCAGAACATTTCTCACCGCTCATGTAGCAATTATGATACCGCTTCCCGCCGCGGATGTCAACCATGTTGGAAAATATTTGTCGAATTTGACAAATTGTCTTTCCTCTCCAGCTTTGGTTTCATCGGTTTTGGCGGGAGTTTCGGAGGAAAATCACTCCTCCACCCGGTACATCTGGGAGGCGCTCTCCTTGGTGGCGTACTCGCTGACCGAGAGCACCTTGACCTTCAGGGGCTTGTTGCCCATCTGGATCTCGATGAGGTCCCCCTCCTTGACCGCATAGGAGGCGCGCGCCACCTTGCCGTTGACCAGGATGCGGCCGCCGTCACAGGCCTCGTTGGCCACGGTGCGGCGCTTGATGAGGCGGGTGATCTTTAAATATTTATCCAAGCGCATAAAATACTCTCCTTTATTTTGTTTCGATAAAAGAGCAGCCCCGGAATTCCCCGGAGCTGCTGCATCGATGAAAGCCTTGCTTTTCCTTACTTGGAGACAACTTCCTTGAGCGCCTTGCCTGCTTTGAAGACAGGCAGCTTGGAAGCCGGGATCTCGATCTTCTCCTTGGTGCGCGGATTGATGCCCTCTCTGGCGGCGCGCTCCTTTACCTCAAAGGTGCCAAAGCCGACCAGCGCTACCTTTTCGCCGGCAGCCAGAGTCTCGGAGATGGCGTCCAGCACCGCTACAACAGCTTTCTCGCTGTCCTTTTTGGAAAGTTCGGTTTTCTGTGCAACAGCATTGATCAGTTCTGCTTTCGTCATATTGATTATCCTCCATTTAAGTGATCTTTTCTTTTTTCATCCGCCTGCAAAGAGGACGGTTGTTTTAACATTCTTCCTTGGCCCGCTTCCACAGCTCCTCCAGCTCCTGGATCGACGCTTCCTTTAAGTCCAGTCCGCGCTGGGCGGCAAGCTGCTCGGTTTTCTGCACGCGGGCAATAAACTTCTGGGTGGAGGCGTTCAGGCTCTCCTCCGCGTCCACCTGCAGAAAGCGCGCGACATTCACCGCAGAAAACAGCACGTCCCCCAGCTCCTCAAAGCAGCTCTGGGGATCTTCCTCCTCCACTGCCTCCTGCAGCTCGTCCAGTTCGCTGTTCAGGTCGTCCATCGCCCAATAAACATCCGGATAGCTAAAGCCCAGCTTGTTGGCGCGCTTTTGCACCTTCTGGGCGCGCATCAGTGCCGGGAAGGTCTTGGGGACGCTGGTCAGCGTCTCGGTTCCGGTGGTCTGGCCCTTGGTCTGCTGCTTGATCTTTTCCCAATTGTCCAGAACCTCGCCGGTGCTGCTGACCTGCACATCCGAAAAGACATGCGGGTGGCGGACAATCAGCTTGCGGCAGATGCCGTCGCAGACATCCTCAAAGTTAAAGCTGCCCTGCTCCTCCTCGATGCGGGCATGGTGCACCACCTGCAGCAGCACATCGCCCAGCTCCTCCTTGAGCAGGTCCCGATCGTTCAGATCGATCGCCTCGCACACCTCATACGCTTCCTCCAGCATATCCCTGCGCATCGACTCGTGCGTTTGTTCCCTGTCCCAAGGGCATCCTCCTTCTCCCCGCAGAATCTGCATAATCTGCAGGAGGTCGTCGATGCCGTACTTTTCCTTTTTTTGATAAGACACGCTCACAATATCACACTCCCATGCTTTGGATACCGCCTGTGGCCTTCGGTTTATCATGCGACTTTATATATATTACCCTAAAAGCGAGTACTTTTCAAGTGTCTTTGCTATTTTTTCCCCCTTTGGCAGCATCTCAATGTCCTCTTTTTTGAAGGCTTTGAGCAAAAACAGGGCGATCAGGTAGACCAGCGCCCCCACCGCTACCGAGACCAGCACCGCAAAGCGCGAAGCGATGACGGTGGAAATCAGGTTCTGGCTCAGCCGCGCAAAGGCCGCGCAGAGCAGCCCCGCCAGCAAAGGCTTTACAAAGACCGATACGACGCCCAGCTCCCCCACGCTCTGCCGCAGCGCAATCAGGCTGAGCACCATGACCAGCAGATAGCAGGCCAGGGTCGACCAGGGCGCGGCTTGGATGTTGATCTGCGGGATGCCGACCAGGATATAGTTCATCGCCAGCTTGACAAGGCTGCCGATCAAAATCAGCTTGACCGGCAGGCTCACCCGCCCCACCGCCTGCAGGAGGCTGTTGATGGCGGCGGTCAGGGCGATGAAGATCGAGGCGATGGCCAGCACCTGCAAGAGCGGCGCGCCGATGGCAACCTCGCTGTTGTAGCCGAAGAACAGCTCGCAGACCTCCTGCGCCAAGGCGCTGATGCCCATCCCCGCCGGGATGCAGACGATGGTGGTGATGCGCAGCACCATCTGGACGCTGCGCTGGGTGCGCAGGCGGTTGCCCTGCGCAAAGCTCTCGGCCACCACCGGCAGCGCGCTCACCGCCAGCCCCGCCGTCAGCGCCGGAACCAGGTTGGCAATCACCACCGCCTTGCCACTGTAGGCCCCGTAGAGGTAGTTGTGGACGCTGTTGTTGATGATCTCCGCCTCGGGGATGTTCGCTCCATAGCAGTCGAGCAGGGCCTGTGGGGCAGTCTGCATCACCTCTGCCAGGCGACCGGTGACGGTCATCAGGTCGATGATGCCGGAAAAATTGACCGCCAGCGATCCCAGGCAGACCGGCACCGCGATGACGATGATGGTTTTAAACAGCACGCCCGCGCGCTGCGGCTGGGGCGACTGCCTGACCAGCTCGTCGGAGACGCCGTCGCCCTTTTTGCGCCAGCGAATCATCAGGTAGAGCAGCCCCGCCGCGGTGGACAGGCTGACGCCCAGCACCGCCGCGCCGCTGGCCAGCTGCGCAATCACCGCCTGGGCCTGCGCCTGGCCGGCATAGCTCTGCCCCAGCACCGTGCCGTAGGTCTCATATTCCCGCTGGGTCAGATACAGCACCGCGCCGCTCAAGCCCAGTCCGAAAATCATCTTGGTCACCGCCTCGATGATTTGGGAGATGGAGGTTGGGTACATGTTCTGCATTCCCTGATAGTAGCCGCGGTAGGCCGACATCAAACAGCAGGTCAGCACCGCGGGGGCAAGGCAGATGATGGAAAGCCTAGCGCCGGGATTTGGAATCATCGCCGCAAAGGTTCCCGCACCCAGAATCATCACCACCATGCACAAAAAGCCGGTGAGCAAAAAGAACAGGCGCGAGATGCGGAAGATTTTCCGGCTGTCCCGGTAGCGCCCCAGGACGCTGTTTTCCGAAACCAGCTTGGAGATTGCCACCGGAAATCCGGCGGTGGCGATGGTGGAAATGAGGTTAAAGATCTCGTAGGCATTGGTAAAATAGGAGTATCCTGTCCCGCCCAGCATGTTGCTGATCGGGATTTTAAAGAGCATGCTGACCACCTTGACGGTCACCGTGCCGATCATCAGGATCATCGCTCCCTGCACAAAGCCCTGCTTTTGATCTGTCTTTCTCAACTGTCCACCCGCTTTCTCAAAACGCACTTGGCCTATTGTTATACCGTACCACATCGCGGCGCTTTGTTCAATTACTTTGCAAAAATCTTTTCTAAAAATTCACAGCCTGCCAGCGGCAAGCTGTCTGACACCTCTAGTATATGAGCGCCGCAAAAGTGCCATTCATCCCGGCGCAAAAAGGGGCCGCGGCGCCCTGCTCCTCAGCGGGCGCGCCGCGGTCCTTTTTAACTGATCTTTTATTGATGGCGGATGTGCTCCATTCCCTGCGCCAGGATGGTGGCGACGTGGTCGTCATCCAGTGAGTAGAACACCGACTTGCCCTCCCGGCGGTTTTTGACCAGACGGCTGGTCCGCAGCAGCCGCAGCTGATGGGAGACCGCCGACTGGGAAATGCCCAGCAGGTCGCTCAAATCGCAGACGCACATCTCCTGCCCCAGCAGCGCCGCCAGCAGCTTGAGCCGGGTCGGGTCGCCAAACACCTTGAACAGCTCCGCTGCGGCCTCCATCTCCTGCTGGGATGGCATGCGGTTTTTTAAGTATTCCAGCTGATGGTGGTGGGTCACCTGGCAGCGGTCGAGGTCCTGTTCCCCATTGATTTTTGACATCGTGTCCTTTCCTTTCCGCAGCAAGCTGCTCGGTCCGGCTCAACATATGAGCGGTTGTTCATACATGGTTTCCCCTTTATGATACCTTATTTTCAGCCAAAAAGCAAGTTTTCTTTTTGGGATAGAAGGCGCTGCGCTCATTCTTCCCGCTCCACCACCGAGGCCCCGGTGTAGTAGTGCTCAAGGATAGCGCGATAGTCGCTTCCCTGCCGCGCCAGATAGTCCGCCCCGTACTGGCTCAGCCCCACCCCGTGTCCGTAACCGAGGGTGGTGAAGGTAAAGGTCCCGTCCTGCAACGCAAAGTCAAAGTCGCTGGAGCGCAGCCCCAGCAACTCCCGCAGCTCGATGCCGCTGATGCTCTGATCCCCTACCCGCACCAGCGTCACATAGCCGGAACCGGAACGCTCCAGCACGCTCAGCCATTGGGAGGGATCGTCCGAAAGCGCGGGGGCAGGCTCAGCGGCCTGCAGGAGCGGCTGAAGCTCCTCTGCTGTGAAGGAGACGCTCTCCTCATAGCCCGGCGCGTGGATGTCCCCAGCGCTGTCCACCGGCACAAGGTAGGAAAGCGGATTGCCCCAGACATTCTCCGCCGACTCGGTGCGGCCGGAGCTGATGGCGTGGTAGGCCGCCACAACCGGCTCGCCCGCCTCATCCACCACAATCTCCTGCCAGACCGCCTGAGCCGCATTTTTGACCCGGCCCCAGTACTGGTCAAAGTAGTCGCCAAATCGCTCTTTTGCCTGCTCCTCGGTGACGTAACCCTGCCAGTTGAGCGGGTCGGCGGAAAAGTCGTAGGGCTGATCGCTCTCCCGCGCCTGCCGCTGGCAGTACAGCGCCCAGGTGTGCGCGCTGACCGCCTGGGCTTTGAGCGCCTCGGTGTGGAAGGTGGCGGGCATCTCGGAACACAGCGCCCCCACCACATACTCCTCTACCGGAACTTCCTCGATTTCACCGGTAGTGCGGTTGAGGATCAAAAACGGCTCCCAATCCACCGCCTTCTCTGCCTGCTCTTCTTCCTGCTGTTCCTCCTGTTTTGCCTGCTGCTGCGGCTCCTGCGTTTGCAGCGGCTGCATCTGCTGCTCCTGTTCCATCCGGGTCGGCTGGAACGGCCTGTTGCTAAACAAAAGCGGCAGCACCACCAGGCACACCGCCAGCAGCACAGCCATCAGCGCCATCATTCTCATCTGCATACCCCTTCCTGTCCGGTTCTGCAGACAGTATATGTTTGTCCGCATGGGGGATATGACTTTTTTATATGGGGGCGCTCCGCCCCATACCCCGGGTGGTTTTATGCGGGGCCGGTGGCCCCTACCTCCCCTGATATGCAGGCGCTCCGCCCTGCACCCGGGTGACTTTCTTGTGAGAAGAAAGTCACCAAAGACTCACCAGGAACCTCCT
>OOBJ01000962.1_pt1 | contig 19440 bp, 17 predicted proteins | sample 1671331 | NCBI WGS metagenome assembly OOBJ01 (sample SAMN06348145, study PRJEB24527) | human gut metagenome | biome: human gut; feature: ankylosing spondylitis patient; material: feces | host: Homo sapiens | place: China | collected 2015-10 | reverse complement strand
AGCGGCTCCCCGTGTTTGTCACACTTTATGATAAAACGAAACCGCCTGCTTGTCAAGGCGGAAAGTGCCGGGAGACCGGGATTTTTCCGCAATCGGCCGGAACGGTTGGATTTTGGTTGCAATCCGGGCTCGCACATGATACAGTGGCATTACCCGCGGCGGCCGGAACGGTACGGTTTCCTTTTTACCGAAACCGGCTTGCAGATTTTACACGGGTTTGAAAGAATACAGTTGCACGGCAGGGGGCCGTGCAATGTTGTAGGAATCTAAAAAAACAGGAGGAAGAAATGAAAACCAGAATGCACAATGGAAGCAGACTGCTGTCGCTGCTGCTGGCGGTAGTCCTTGTCTTCACACTGACGGTTCCGGCTCTTGCGGCGGACAAGCCGCAGGACATGAACCTGAGGATCGCAGTTATGTCCGACCTGCACTATCTCTCGCCGGATATGATTGCAGACACGGCGGACTTTGAGCACGCGCTCAACAGCGACCGCAAGCTGCTCAAGGAGAGCTCCGCAATCCTGTACGAAAAGTTTGAGCAGGTTCGCGCGGACAAGCCCGACATCCTTCTCGTGTCCGGCGACCTGACCAAGGACGGCGAGCAGGAGTGCCACGCGGCGCTGGCAAAGCAGCTGCAGCAGCTGCAGCAGGATATTCCGGGGCTGAAGATCTATGTCATCAACGGCAACCATGACATCCGTAATTACAATGCCAAGAACTTCAACACCCCCGACGGTAAGGCCGTGCCCGCCACGCGTACGCACCCGGAGGACTTCAAGCGTATCTACGACTTTGTCTACTCCGATCCGACCGTCATCGCGACCTTCACCCCGGCCGCGGGCAATGAGGCCGGCAGCCTGTCCTATGTTGCGCGACCGGTCGAGGGGCTGACCATTATCGCCATGGACACCTGCCGCTACAGCAAGGAGAACACCTCCAACGGCACGGATGAGCATGAGACGAGCGGCGCCATCAGCGCCGATCTGGAAAAGTGGGTCATCGAGCAGACTGCCGCCGCCAAGGCGCGCGGCGACCTTGTCGTCGGTCTGGAGCACCACGGTCTGGTGCCGCACTTCGATGTCGAGCCCACCATCCTGCCCATGTACCTCGTCAACGGCTATGAGCGCATCGCGCAGGAGTATGCCGATGCCGGCATGAGCGTCGTCTTCACCGGTCATATGCACGCGGTCGACATCGCTGCCATGACCACGAAGGCCGGCAACACCTTCTATGACATCGAGACCGGCTCTGCGCTGACGTATCCGTGCCCGATCCGCTTTGTCGACCTGCGCCGCAGCACCGTCGGCGGTGAGACGAGCACCTACATGAGCGTGAGCACCAAGACGCATGACGGCCCCATCAATTACACAGATCCCGCCACGGGTACTGCGCATGTGATCGATGACCTGACCGAGTATGCCCGGGAATTCGGCTTCTCGACCGATATGCTCAAGACGGTCGCGGGCGACTTCGTCAAGTCCTTCTTCGGCAAGTATCTGCCGAACGACACCTGGCCGGTCACGAAGATCGTGGCGAACATCGACCAGATCATTGACGATGTGGCCGCCATTCCGATCGCGGACGGCAAGGACCTGCTCGACTTTGCCAACTGGATCTATCAGTGCAACCTTGCCGGTGAGGACGACGGCAATTATCCCGCTTGGGTGCAGTCCGGCGTCGACCAGCTCAAGAGCGGCGCACTGCTCGATCAGGTGCTCGACATCGTTGCCAAGGACGCGTTCGGCCGCGGCAGCGTGCTGTTCACGAAGTTCCAGGGCCTGTTCACCAAGTACCTCAAGGGTCAGCTCAACGACCTGCTTGTGAAGATCGTCGTCTCCATGAGCGTGGACAACAACTGCCCCGACGACAACGATAAGACCATCCTGCTCGAGGGCAGCAATGCGCAGGTTCGCCTCCTGCCCGTCACCGGCAGCAGCGCCACCAGCACGCAGGCCTATGTGCAGGACGGCACCTCCACGGTGTTCCTGTCCAGCCGCCAGCTCCGTGCGGCCACCAATGCGCAGTCCGGCGCGGCCGTGACGGTCAACGCCACAGATCCCGCGGCCGACACGGTCATCCTGGCCGGCCACTCGATCGCCAATGCGCGCAGCGCGGGTGTTGCGGCCCTGCAGGTGCAGCTCGCAGCCGGCACCGTTACGCTGGATAGCGACGCGCTCGCGGCGCTCGACCTGCACAAGGACGTTGCCGTCTCGCTCACGGGGGCCTCTCTCAACGCTGCGCAGCAGCGTGCCCTCGGCACGCAGGCCGCTACGGCGACGCTTGCCAATGTCTCCGTCACCGTTGACGGCGCGGCGGCAAGCTACCCCGCCGGCAGCGTGCGCGCCAGCGTTCCGGTGCGCGCAGCGGACGACCTGACCGCGTGGAGCCTTGCCGAGGACGGCGCCATCTCCGCCGCCGGCGGTGCGTGGGATGCGCAGCAGCAGACCTATGCCTTTGATGTCATCTCCGGCGTGACGGCCATCGCGCGCTTCCCGTTCGCGGATGTGCCCGCCGGCAGCTGGTACTACGGCGCGGCGGCCTATGCCTACAACAACGGTCTCTTTGCCGGCACGACCGACACGACCTTTGCCCCGGATATGACCATGACGCGCGCTATGCTCGTGTCCGTGCTGTGGCGGCTCGCGGGTGAGCCCGCACCGAAGGGCACCAACACGTTTGACGATGTGCCGGACGGCGCATGGTACACGGACGCCGTCACCTGGGCGGCGGAGAACGGCGTGGTCGCCGGTATCGGCAATGGCTGCTTCGATCCCAGCGGCGCCGTCACGCGCGAGCAGACGGCCGTCATCCTCTTCAACTACGCGCAGAGCAAGGGCTATGACGTCAGCGCGCGCGCCGACCTCTCGGCCTTCCCGGACGCCGGCAGCGTGTCCGGCTGGGCACAGGAGGCGCTCGCGTGGGCCAATGCATCCGGCCTTATCAGCGGCGCGGTGCGCGGCACGCAGACGATCCTCAACCCCCAGGGCAGCGCTTCCCGCGCCCAGGTCGCCATGATCCTCATGGGCTACGTCGAGCACGTGGTCAACGCTTGATTCTCTTTTTCATATATCCCCGGCACAGCAATTTCCCAGCGGGGGCGGCACCAGCCGCCCCCGCGCACCTTTTTCTCCGGCGCTTCTTGGGCATCTGCCATACGCCGGGACACAAAAAAATGCGGAATTTGTGAAAAATTGCGGTTGACATTTGTGCGCGAAGTTTTTATACTCGAACCATCAAGATTTTTCATCAGAATCGGAGCAAATATCATGAACCGTAACTACTATTTTGCATACGCTTATTACTTTACTATGACAATATAGTAAGGCTGATTTGTGATGCAAAAAATAGCTCGGATCCCGAGAATGTTTCATGCGGCACAGGTTGAGCCTGTGCCGCATTTTTCTTTTGAAAAACAAAAACAAAAATTCAGATAAATACATCGGAGGTAAACATCATGATCGTCGTACTCAAACATGGCGTGGAAGCAGCAAAGCGCGAGCAGCTCATCGACTGGCTCAAGGGCCAGGGCCTGACCATCCACATTTCCGAGGGCGAATACCAGACCGTGCTCGGCCTCGTCGGCGACACGACCCGCGTGGACATGGACCTGATCGCGAGCCTCGGCATCGTTGACAGTGTCAAGCGCGTGACCGAGCCCTTCAAGTGCTGCAACCGCAAGTTCCACCCGGACGACACCGTCATCGACGTGAATGGCGTGAAGATCGGCGGCGGCAACTTCGTCATGATCGCCGGCCCCTGCTCCGTCGAGTCCGAGGAGCAGATCGTCGCGGTCGCGAAGGCCGTCAAGGCCTCCGGTGCGAACATTCTGCGCGGCGGTGCGTTCAAGCCCCGCACCTCGCCCTACGATTTCCAGGGCCTGAAGGCCACCGGCCTCGAGCTGCTCAAGATCGTGCGGCAGGAGACCGGCCTGCCCATCGTGACGGAGATCATGGGCGTGGAGCACCTGCCCCTGTTCGAGGATGTGGACATCATTCAGGTCGGCGCGCGCAACATGCAGAACTTCGACCTCCTGCGTGAGCTTGGCAAGCTGCGCAAGCCCATCCTGCTCAAGCGCGGCCTTGCCAGCACGCTCAAGGAGCTGCTCATGAGCGCCGAGTACATCATGGCCGGCGGCAACGAGCAGGTCATCCTCTGCGAGCGCGGCATCCGCACGTTCGACGATTACACCCGCAACACGCTCGACCTTGCGGCCGTGCCCATGCTCAAGGAGCTGACGCACCTGCCCATCATCGTCGACCCGAGCCATGCGACCGGCATCGCCCGCCTCGTCGAGCCGATGGCGCTCGCCGCGACGGCCTGCGGCGCGGACGGCCTCATCATCGAGGTGCACAACGATCCCATGCACGCCCTGTGCGACGGCGCGCAGTCCCTGCGCCCGGAGGTCTACGACGACCTCGCCAAAAAGGTGCGCAGCGTCCGTGAGGTGATTACAAAATGACGGTCGGCATCGTTGGTCTGGGCCTGATCGGCGGCTCCTTTGCCAAGGCCTATCACGAAGCGGGCGCGACCGTGCTCGCCTGGAACCGCAGCCGCAGCGTGCTTGATTTCGCCGTCATGAGCGGCGCGGTGGACGCCGAGCTCACGGAGGAGAACATCGCCGCGTGCGACCTTGTGCTCATCGCGCTCTACCCGGAGGCGACCATCGAGTGGTTCCGCCGCATGGCCCCGCACATCGGCTCGCACCCCGTCGTGCTCGACTGCGGCGGCACGAAGCGCACCATCTGCGCTGCGTGCTTCCCGATCGCGGAGGAGCACGGCGTCACGTTCCTCGGCGGCCACCCGATGGCCGGTACGCAGTACTCCGGCTTCAAGAACGCGAAAGCAACCATGTACCACGGCGCGCCGATGGTCATCGTGCCGCCGGACTTTGACGATGTGCTGCTGTTCGACCGCGTCAAGCAGCTGCTCCAGCCCGCGGGCTTCTCGCGCTTCTCGTTCACGACGGCGGAGGCACACGACGAGATGATTGCCTTCACCTCGCAGATGGCGCACGTCGTCTCGAACGCGTATATCAAGAGCCCCACGGCGGACCAGCACAAGGGCTTTTCCGCCGGCAGCTACAAGGATATGACCCGTGTCGCATGGCTGAGCCCCGAGATGTGGGCCGAGCTCTTCCTGGAAAACAAGGATAACCTGCTCCATGAGCTGGACATATTCATGGCGCACCTGGGCGAGTACCGCGACGCGATGGCGCGCGACGACCTGCCCGCGCTCACGCGCCTGCTCGATGAGGGCCGTCGGCGCAAGGAGGAGGTAGACGGCCGATGACGACCATCCACGTGACCGCCTCGCGCGATTATGACGTGCTCGTGCAGCCGGGCCTGCTCGACGATGCCGGCGCGCAAGTCGCGCGCGTGCTCGGCACGGGCCGCACGGCGGCCATCGTCGCGGGGGCGACCGTGGCGGGGCTGTACGCCGAGCGGCTCTCGGCGTCGCTCACGCGCGCGGGCTTTCGCACCGTGACGTTTACCTATCCCGGCGGCGAGCACTGCAAGACGCTCGCCACCTATGCGGCGCTGCTGGACTTTCTGGCCGCGCACCGCCTGAGCCGCTTTGCCGCGGCGACGTATCAGCGCGGCATCCCGTTCGTGCAGGTGCCGACGACGCTGCTGGCCGCCGTGGATTCCTCCGTCGGCGGCAAGACGGCCGTGAACCTCGCGAGCGGCAAAAATCAGGTCGGCTGCTTTTATCAGCCGAGCCTTGTGCTCTGCGACCCGGACACGCTGCGCACCCTCCCGCCGGAGGAATACCGCAATGGCTGCGCCGAGGTCATCAAGTATGCCGTGCTGCGCAGCGAGACGTTTTTTGACGAGCTGCGCGCGGTCCCGGTCAGCGCGCAGGTGGAGCACGTCATCGCAACGTGCGTCGGTATGAAGCGCGACCTCGTCGCGGCCGACGAGTTCGACCGCGGCAGCCGCCAGCTGCTGAACCTCGGCCACTCGTTCGGCCACGCGGTCGAAAAATGCAGCGACTACGCCGTACCGCACGGCTGCGGCGTGGCCATCGGCATGGCCATCATCGCGCGTGCGGCCGCCAAACGCGGCATCTGCACGGAGGACACCTGCGCGCAGATCCTCGCGCTCCTGCGGCAGTACGGTCTGCCGACGGAGACGGACTTCACCTGTGACGCGCTCACGGACGCGGCGCGCTCGGATAAGAAGATCGCTGACGGCAAGCTGCACCTCATCGTGCCGGAGCGCATCGGCTACTGCCGCATCGAGACGATCCCGGCGGCGGACATCCGCGCCTGGCTCGCGGACGGAGGCATCGCATGAATCAGACCGTTTTACCCGGGCCGCGCACGGGCAGCGTGCGCATCCCGGCCTCGAAATCGCAGGCGCACCGCCTGCTCATCTGCGCCGCGCTCGGCGCGCAGCCCGTGGCGCTGCAGTGCGACGGTGTCTCGGCCGACATCGCTGCCACGGCGCGCTGCCTGCGCGCCCTCGGCGCGGACATCACGGACGACGGCGCGGGCACGTTCCGCATTGTCCCCATTGCCGGGGAAATGCCCGCGCACGCCGACCTTTTCTGCGGCGAGAGCGGCTCGACGCTGCGCTTTCTGCTGCCGGTCGTGGGCACGCTCGGCGCGGACGTGACCTTCCGCATGGAGGGCCGTCTGCCGGAGCGGCCGCTGTCACCGCTCGATGCGGTGCTCACGGCACACGGTATGACCATCCGGCGCGACGGTGCGCTGCTGCACGTCAGCGGGCAGCTGCGGCCCGGTGCTTACGAACTGCCGGGCGACGTGTCCTCGCAGTACATCTCCGGCCTGCTCATGGCGCTGCCGCGCCTGCCGGGGGAGAGCACGCTTGCCGTGACGGGTAAGCTCGAGTCCGCGGGCTACATCGCCATGACGGAGGACGCGCTGCGCCTGTCCGGCATCTGCCTGCAAAAGAGCGGCCGGACGTACACCATCCCCGGCGGCCAGACGGCGCGCCTCCCGGCGCAGTGCCATGTGGAGGGCGACTGGTCGAACGCCGCGTTTTTCCTGTGCATGGGCGCGCTCTCGCCCGCCGGCGTCACGGTCACGGGCCTGTCGGCGGCCTCGTCGCAGGGTGACCGCGCGGTGCTGGATGTGCTGCGCCGCTTCGGCGCGGACGTGCGCGAGACGCAGGACGCCGTCACCGTCCGGCGCGGCGCGCTGCGCGGCGTCACGATCGATGCCGCGCCCATCCCGGACCTGATCCCGGTGCTGAGTGTCATTGCCGCGCTCGCGGACGGCGAAACGCAGATCGTCAACGCCGCCCGCCTGCGGCTCAAGGAGTCCGACCGGCTCGAGAGCACGGCCGCCATGCTGCGCGCGCTCGGCGCGCAGGTGGAGGTGCACGACAGCGGCCTGACCGTCACTGGCCGGCCGGCCCTCACCGGAGGCACGGTCGACCCGCAGCACGACCACCGCATCGCCATGGCGGCGGCCACCGCCGCCTGCGGCTGTACCGCGCCCGTCACGGTGCGCGACCGCGCCTGTATTGAGAAATCCTACCCCTGCTTCTGGACGGACCTTTCCGCGCTGAAAACCGTTCCCGCGGCGGAGAAAACAGAACTTGAATAAGGAGCTTGACCATGGAACTTAGTGACTATCGCCAGCAGATCGACGGCATCGACAGCCAGCTGCTCGCCCTGTTTTACCAGCGCATGGAGGTCGCGGCGCAGATCGCGGGCTACAAGAAGGCGCACAACCTCCCGGCGCTCGACGCCGGGCGCGAGCGCGCAAAGCTGCAGCAGATCGCGGACGCTGCGCCGGAGGACCTGCGCGAATACGCCGTGTCGCTCTACTCGCTCATCTTTGAGCTCAGCCGCAGCTGCCAGAACCGGCTGCTCGGCGTCACGAGCCCGCTGACCGCCGAGATCGAGCAGGCCATCGCACAGACACCGCAGCTGTTCCCGGAGCATCCGGCCGTCGCGTGTCAGGGCGTGGAGGGCGCGTATTCCCAGCTCGCGTGCGACCGCCTGTTCACGATGCCGAACGTGTTTTACTGCGCCACGTTCGAGGCGGTGTTCGCCGCCATCGAAAAGGGCCTGTGCCGCTACGGTGTCATCCCGCTGGAAAACAGCACGGCCGGTTCCGTCAACGCCGTGTACGATCTGATGATGCAGCACAACTTCCGCATCGTGCGCAGCGTGCGCCTGAAGATCGACCACTGTCTGCTGGCCAAGCCCGGCACAAAGCTCTCGGACATCAAGGAAATTTATTCGCACGAGCAGGCTATCAGCCAGTGCGGCCGCTTCCTGCAGAGCCTGCCGGGCGTGACGGTCGTGCGCTGCGAGAACACCGCCGTGGCCGCCAAACGCGTGGCCGAGTCGGACCGCACGGACATCGCGGCGCTCTCGTCGCGCGCATGCGTCGGGCTCTACGGGCTCGAGAGCCTGGCCTCCTCCGTGCAGGATCAGGGCAATAACTACACGCGTTTCATCTGCATCGCCAAGGATCTCGAGATCTATCCCGGTGCCGACCGCACGAGCCTCATGATGGTGCTGCCGCACAAACCGGGCTCCCTGTACAAGGTGCTCTCGCGCTTTTACGCGCTCGGCATCAACCTCAACAAGCTCGAGAGCCGCCCGCTGCCGGAGCGCGACTTTGAGTTCATGTTCTACTTTGACCTCGAGACGTCGGTCTATTCGCCGCAGTTCCAGCAGCTCATGGGCGAGCTGCCGGGCCTGTGTGAGGAGTTCTCCTACCTCGGCAGCTATCGTGAGGTGGTGTGATGATGCGGTGCGGACTTCTGGGCGAAAAGCTCGGCCACAGCTATTCGCCGGCCATCCACGCGCAGCTCGCCGACTATGCCTACGGACTCTATGAGGTCGCGCCGGAGGACCTGCCGGCGTTTTTGACCGGCGGCGATTTTGACGCGCTCAACGTAACCATCCCGTATAAGAAGGCGGTCATCCCGTACTGCACCGAGCTCTCGCCGATCGCGCGCAGGCTCGGCAGCGTGAACGTGCTCGTCCGCCGGGCGGACGGCACGCTCTACGGCGACAACGCCGACGCCTTCGGTTTTGAATACCTCGTGCGCCACAGCGGCATCGACGTCGCGGGGCAAAAGGCACTCGTGCTCGGCAACGGCGGCGCGTCCGCGACCATTCAGGCCGTGCTTGAGCAGCTCGGCGCGCATGTGACGGTCATCTCCCGCCACGGTCCGGATAACTATGATAACCTCGACCGCCACGCCGACGCGCACGTGATCGTCAACACCACGCCGGTCGGCATGTATCCGAACACGGGCAAAGCCGCCGTCGACCTGCGGCAGTTCCCGCAGTGCGCGGGCGTGCTCGATATTGTCTATAACCCCGCGCGCACGGCGCTGCTGCTGCAGGCAGAGCGCCTCGGCATCCCGTGCGCGGGTGGGCTGTACATGCTCGTGGCGCAGGCCAAGCGCAGCTGCGAGGTGTTCACCGATACGGTCATCGACGATGCGCAGATCCTGCGCATCCACCGCCTGATGCGGCAGGAGATGGAGAACATCGTCCTCATCGGCATGCCCGGCAGCGGCAAGAGCACCATCGCGGCGCTGCTCGCCGAGCGGCTGCACCGCCCGGTGCTTGACAGCGACGCGCAGGTCGTCGAGACGGCGGGCATGTCCATTCCGGACATTTTTGCCGCCGGGGGAGAGGACGCCTTCCGCGCACGGGAGACGGCCGCGCTCGCCGCGCTCGGCAAGCGCTCGGGCGCGGTGCTCGCGACCGGCGGCGGCTGTGTCTGCCGGGAGGAAAACTACCCGCTCCTGCACCAGAACGGCACAATTCTCTGGCTCCAGCGCGACCTCGCGCGCCTGCCGAAGGACGGCCGCCCCATCTCCCAGCGCAGCGACCTCGCCGCGCTCTACGCGCAGCGCGCGCCGCTGTACGCCCGCTTCGCCGACACGGTCATTGACAACAACGGCACGCCGGAGGAAACGGTACACAAAATTCTGGAGGTGCTGGCATGAAGCTTCTCGTCATCAACGGTCCGAACCTGAACCTGCTCGGCTTGCGTGAGCCGGCCATCTACGGCAGCCAAAGCTTTGCCGCGCTGCAGGACTTCATCCGCGCGGCCGCCGCTGAGGCGGGCGTGGAGGTCGCGCTGTTCCAGTCCAACCACGAGGGCGCGATCGTCGACGCCATTCAGGCGGCCTACGGCACCGCGGACGGCATTGTCATCAACCCCGCTGCCTATACGCACACGAGCGTCGCCATTCTCGACGCGCTCAAGGCTGTGGCGCTCCCGGCGGTGGAGGTGCACCTGTCGGATGTCAGCGCCCGGGAGGATTTTCGTCAGATCTCCTATGCCGGCATGGCGTGCGTGAAAACGTACATGGGCCTTGGCTTCGAGGGCTACCGGCAGGCCATTTTGTATCTGAAACAGTATCTGGAGGAGGCAAACGCATGATCTCGAAACAAATGATCGACTGGGGCGAGAGCGGCTGCTCCATCCGCGAGATCGCGGCCTACGGCGAGCGCCGCGCGGCCGAGATCGGCCCCGAAAATGTCTATAACTTTGCCATCGGCAACCCGAGCATTGACCCGCCGGACTGCGTGCACGCGGCCGTCGAGCGGCTGCTGCGCACCGTGCCGCCCACGCAGCTGCACGCCTACGCGCCCGCGCCGGGCATGGCATCCGTGCGCGAAAAGGTCGCGGCCTATCTGACGGACACCTTCGGCGAGGCGTACCGTGCGCAGGACATTTACATGACCGACGGCGCGTCGAGCGCGCTGGCGATCCTCACGCGCGCGCTCATGGGCCCGGGGGATGAGGCCATCGTGTTCGCGCCGTATTTCCCGGAGTACGCCGTCTATGCCGAGGCGGCGGGCGGCAGCGTGCGCGTCGTGCCGTGCCGGGCGGACACGTTTGCGCTCGATTTGGATGCGCTTGCGGCCGCGGTGACGGAAAAGACCGCGCTGCTCATCATGAACTCCCCGAATAACCCCTCCGGCGTCGTTGTCTCGCGCCCGGAGCTTGAGGCGCTGGCGGCCCTGCTGCGCGAAAAGCAGGCCCGGTACGGCCACCCGATCTACATCATCGCTGACGAGCCGTACCGCGAGCTGGTCTACGGCGGGGTGGAGGTGCCGTTCCTGCCCGCGATCTATCCGAACGCGATCTACTGCTATTCCTACAGCAAGACGCTGTCCCTGCCCGGCGAGCGCGTGGGCTTTCTCGCCCTGCACCCGGCCATGGACGATTACGCCGCCGTGCACGCGGCCGTGCTCGGCGCGGGGCGCGCGCTGGGGTATATCTGCGTGTCGTCGCTGTTCCAGCTCGCCGTGGCGGAGTGCCTCGGCCAGACGGCGGACATCTCGGCCTATGCGGCCAACCGCGAACTTATCTACGGCGCGCTCACGGACATGGGCTATGCGTGCGCGCGGCCGGATGGCGCGTTTTATCTTTTCCTCAAGTCGCCGGAGCCGGACGCCAGGGCGTTTTGCCGCCGCGCGATGGACTATGACATCCTGCTCGTGCCGGGCGATGATTTCGGCTGCCCCGGCTATGCGCGCCTGGCCTACTGCGTGGCGCGCAGCCAGCTCGAGCGCTCGCTCCCGGCGTTCCGGAAGCTGGCCGAGAGCTACGGCCTGACCAAGTAAATCCCGCAAACAGAAAACGGCGTCCCCGAGCCTTCGGGGGCGCCGTTTTTGCGTGGATGGTGTCAGGCGTACATGGCGTTGGTGTTCATATAGTCATAGATGACCTTGCCATGGTGCTGCTCCTGCTTTTGAATGTCGTTGAGCACGCTGCGGGCGTTGGCATCGCCAAACTCGAACACGCACGTGTCGTACAGGTGCGAGGCGTGCTTTTCCATCGCGAGCACGTCCGTGCACAGGTAGCAGTCGTTTTGCTTCTGCGGGGTCTCGGTGTTGTTGTAGGTCGCCGTGAACGTGGTCGGCACGGTCGCGGAGTCCGCCGGGGCGGCGACGGTGCCGCCGGTCATCTGCGTGATCGCGTCGAGATGCTGCTGCTCGACCTGCGCGATCTGCTCGAACAGGTTTTTCAGCTGCGGGTCGTTGGCGCTGGCGGCGTGGCGGTTGTACTTGTCCACGCACAGCTGCTCCTGCCCTTTGAGATCTTTGAGTAAACTGGCCTCTTTTGGGGTCAACTGCATAAATATCACCTCAGAGCCAGTATGCCCACCGGCGCGGCGGGGCATACACCGGCGGGAAAAAAGCGGTGGCGTCCGCACGCAAAATCGGTTATAATCGGGCTGACCCTATGGAAAAGAGAGATGCAGCTATGGCAAAGATTTTTGACATCGCGGATTTTTCCGCGCCGGAGCTGGACGTGTACGCCCGCCTGACGGAAAACCAGCTCGTCAACCGTGCCGACCCGAGAAACGCTCTCTTCATCGCCGAGAGCCCGCTCGTGATCGGCCGCGCGCTTGACGCGGGATGCGTGCCGGTGTCGTTTTTGATGGAGCGCCGCCATATCGACGGCAAGGCGCGTGACATTCTGGCGCGCTGCCCGGCGGACATTCCGGTCTATGCGGCCGAGCTCGACGTGCTCACGCAGCTGACGGGCTTTCACCTCACGCGCGGCATGCTCTGCGCCATGCGCCGCCCGGCGCTGCCGGAGGTCGCCGCCCTGTGCGCAAACGCCGCGCGCGTGGCCGTGCTGGAAAACGTGATGAACCCGACGAACATCGGCGCCATCTTCCGCTCGGCGGCGGCGCTCGGCGTGGACGCCGTGCTGCTCACGTCGGCGGGCAGCGACCCGCTCTACCGCCGCGCCGTGCGCGTGAGCATGGGCACGGTCTTTCAGGTGCCGTGGACGTATCTGCCTGCGGATGCCGACTGGCAGGAGACGCTGCACGCGCTCGGCTTTCAGACGGCGGCCATGGCGCTGCGGGACGATTCGCTGCGCATTGACGATAAACGCCTGCGCGCCGTGCCGCGCCTTGCCATCGTGCTTGGCACGGAGGGCGACGGGTTAGCATCCAACACGATCGCCGCGTGCGATTACACGGTGCGCATCCCTATGACGCACGGAGTCGATTCGCTCAATGTGGCCGCGGCGAGCGCCGTCGCGTTTTACCAGCTCGCGCTGCTGCGCGGCCGCGATACCTGAAAATGCAGATCCCCGGCTTCCGTTTCGAAAGCCGGGGATCTTTTTTGTGCTTATACGTCGAACCGGTCGTAGCTCCCGGCGCAGTCGAGGCACAGCTTCTGCCCGCCGACGAGACGGATCCAGTTGGCGCCCGTCACCTCGCCGCAGCACGCGCACGGGTAGGAGTCAAATAGTTTGGCCGGCTCTGGCAGCGGGATGGTCGCCGGCTTGACGTCGAACAGGTCGGCCGGTTCCTGCGCCTGATAGTAGGCGAAGGATTCCTCGCGCGTCATCCCCTCCGGCCGCGGCCGGAGCACCAGGCGCACGGACTTGCCCGTGACGCGGTTATAAAACGAGAACGCTTGCTTGCCGCGTATGTGAAACAGTAGGTTGCCTTTGCCGATGCTGCAGCCGAGCAGCGCCTGAATGGCGTCCACGCCGCAGGCGTCGTTTTCCGCGATGCACACGACCTGCTCGTCACCGGAAAAGCTCAGCTCCAGCAGCTCGGCGGCGTAGCACGCAGCCTTATATCCGATCGTCAGCCCGCCGCAGGCGTGGCCGTGAAAGGCAACGCATTTTTCCCAATTGGTCATGATAGTTTCTCCTTTTCTTCGTCGTCAATGAGCACGAGCTTGTGCCCCTGCACGTCCACGATGCTGCCCGTCACGCCGTAGACGTCCCGCAGGGCGTCGGCGTCGAAGATCTCCGCGCCGCCGTAGCGGTACACCTCACCTGCGCGCAGCAGCAGAAAGCGGTCACAAAACCGCAGCGCGAGGTTCAGGTCGTGGATGACGATCATCGCCGTGAGGTTCTGCTCGCGGCACAGGTTGCGCGTGATCTGCAGCACCTGATATTGATTGCGGATGTCGAGATTGCTGGTCGGCTCGTCGAGCAGCAGGAGCGTCGGTTCCTGCGCTAGTGCGCGGGCGAGCATGACCTTCTGCCGCTCGCCGCCGGAGAGCCGGTTGAGGAACCGGCCGCGCATGTCCTCCAGATTCAGATAGCGCATGGCCTCGTGCACGACGCGGTGGTCGTGCTCCGTCACGCCCCAGGTCATGTAGGGCCGCCGTCCGAGCATGACCATGTCGTGCACGGTCATCTGCGTGTCGGGCACGTGCTGTGCCACGAAGGCCACGCGTTTGGCGATCTCCCGGTGGGAGAGCGTGAGCAGGTCCTCGCCGTCGATGCGGCAGTGCCCGCTGTCGGCCGTGAGGATGCGGTTCATGCACTTGAGCAGCGTGCTCTTGCCGACGCCGTTGTTGCCGAGCACGGCCAGAAAGTGCCCGTCCTCCAGCTCGAAGCTCACGTCGCGGAGAATTTGCCGACCGCCCTTGTAGTGATAGCAGAGATGGTCCACACAAATCATGTCCGGCCCCTCCCCTTGAACAGCAGATACAAAAACAGCGGGCCGCCGAGGAAAGCCGTCAGCGCGCCGATCGGCAGAATGACCGGCATGATGACCACGCGTGCGGCCAGATCGCTCAGCAGCAGCAGCGCCGCGCCGGCGAGCACGGAGCCGGGGATGAGATAGATATAGTTGTTGCCGACGACCATGCGCACGATGTGCGGTGCGACGAGACCGATGAAGTTGATGAGGCCGACGTGCGACACGATCACCGAGCAGACAAAGCATGTGAGCACGACATTCGTCAGCGTCAGCTGCCGGACGTGGATGCCGAGACTCAGCGCCGTCTCCTCGCCGGAAAGCAGGGCATTATAGTCCCAGCGGTGCAGATAACAGTAGCCGATCAGCAGCAGCACGGCCAGCGCCATGCCGCGCAGGGACTGCCAGTCTGTGCTGCCGAGGTCGCCAAACGTCCAGAACACGAGCGACGAGAGCGCGACCTCGTCGGCAAAGTACTGCAGCAGCGTGGTCGCGCCGGTCAGCATGGAGCTGATGGCGACGCCTGCGAGCACGATGCCCTCCGAGGAGATCTGCTTGAATTGGCTCAGCCCCAGGATGACGGCCGCGACGAGCAGCGAGCCGAGAAATGAGCACAGCGGGATAGCCCAGCTGCCGGTCTGGCTCAGGCCGAGGCCGATGATGGCGACGGCCGCGCCGAATGTCGCGCCCTGCGACACGCCGAGCGTGGAGGCCGAGGCCAGCGGATTGCGCAGCACAGCCTGCAGGATGCACCCGGCCAGCCCCAGCCCCGCGCCGGCGACCATGGCGGTGCAGATGCGCGGCAGGCGGTTATTGCGGATGACGAGATTGATCTTCGCGTCCGACGCCCGGCCGAAGATGCCCCGGATGAGCTCGGCGGCCGGCGTGTTGTAAGACCCGGCGCGCAGCGACAAAAAGAACGCGAGCGCCAAAATGGCCGCCAGCAGGATCAGAAAGCGGATGCTTCTGGCGCGGTTGCGGCTGTAGTCGGAATCGTGCGGCTTATGCGCCGAGTGTGATGGCACGGAATGCATACCCGGCCTCCTTCAGATCGGGATAGGGGTTGGAGCCGAGCAGCTCCGTGAAGATCTCGCCGGCCTTGGCCTCGGGGTCAATATCGGCAAACTGCTCCGGATACAGCACGCAGGCGGCGTAATAGGCATCGGCCAGCGCCGTCTCCAGATTGGAGGCCGAGGAGCGGAACGAGATCTGTGAATAGACCTTGCCGCTGCGCACGGCGGTGAGACTGTTATAAAAAGCCGGGTTGGCCTGATAATCTTCGTTGATCAGGGGCATACCATTGAAGTCCAGGAAGATCACATCCGGGTCCCAGGCGAGCACCTGCTCAGTGTCGATGTTGAACGCGCCGGTCTGCCCGGTCGTGTCGGCGAGGTTTTTGGCGTGGATGAGCGCAAATGGGCCGTAGCCTGCCTCCGTGCCCTCAAAGCCGTGCTGCCCCTTGAAGGACACGCCGCCGACATAGACGGACGGCTTCTGATCGTCTGCAATCTTGGCCGTGCGCGTGTCGAGGTCGGTCTGGATGCCCTTGAGGTACTTGGTCAGCTCCTGCGCGCGCGTTTCCAGCCCGTAGAGCTCGCCAAGCAGACGGATGGTCTCATAGGCTGCGTCGTCGAGCGTGGTGTCGCTGCCGGGCACGACGACGACCGGGATGCCGGTCTTGCCGGACAGCTCATCTGCGTCGCATGAGGCATAGGCGCTCATGACGATGACCTGCGGCGCGACGTCGATGATCTGCTCAACGTACGGTTCGCCGTTCGTGCCGGTGACGGGCAGGTCCTTGAATTTATCGAAGTTCACGTAGTTATACAGGCGGCTCATGCCAGCCTTGGTCTCGTAGTCCTCCACGCCGACTACGCGGTCAGCCGCGCCGACATAGCAGCTGTAGCGCAGCGCGCCGACACCGACGCACACGATGCGCTCTACCTTTTCGGGGACGGACACGGTGCGGTTTTTGCCGTCTGTGATCGTGCGGGTGCCGGCAGTGTCGCCGGTGCTTGTTTTCCCGCCGCAGGCCGTGCAGGCCAGCATCATCAGGACTGCCAGCAGCAGGCAGATGATGTTGCGTTTTTTCATGCGTTCCATCCTCATTTTTTGTTGTTTGCTCCGTTTCCGGAGCGCTGCTACCAGTATACCGGAAGGCTTTCCACTGCGTAAGCACCCTGGGGGGATAAAAAGTTGCACAGTTTTCTTCACAATTTTTCGCTGACGGATGTTCCGGATTCGCCCGTTTATATACAATATGCCTAGAATTGTTCATAAACAAAGAGAAAATTGCGCATCGCTGCGGTATTTTACAATTTTACACGCATTTTACATAAGCGCTCTTTTCGTTTTTACATTCCCTGCTTATCCTGTGAAGTGTAGGGAACAAAAAAACCAAGTCAAAATCGAAGTTCGAAAGGAGCACTTCCTCTTGAAAAAGATCATTACCATTCTGTGTGCCGTCGTCATGGCGCTCTCGCTGTTTGCGGGCTGCGGCCAGAAGGCGGACGACAACAACACGGCCGCTGCCGGCGGCACGGTCGCGACCGACGGTTCCACCTCGATGGAAAAAGTCATCGGCGCGCTCGGCGAATCCTTCATGGAGGCAAACTCGGGCACGACCTTCACCTATAACCCGACCGGCTCCGGCTCCGGCATCCAGGCCGTTTCCGAAGGCCGCTGCGACATCGGCCTGTCGAGCCGCGCGCTCAAGGACGACGAGAAGGCTTCCGGTCTGAAGGAGACCACCCTCGCCCTCGACGGCATCGCCATCATCGTCAACCCCCAGAACCCCGTTCAGGACCTGACCCTGGAACAGATCGCCAAGATCTACACCGGCGAGATCACCAACTGGAAGGATGTCGGCGGCAGCGACGCCGAGATCGTCCTCATCGGCCGTGAGGCCGGCAGCGGCACGCGCGACGGCTTCGAGTCCATCACCGACACGAAGGACGCCTGCCAGTACCGTCAGGAGCTGACTTCCACGGGCGACGTCATCGCCACCGTGTCCCAGAACCCGAACGCCATCGGCTATGCTTCCCTGGCTGCCATCAAGGACAGCGTCAAGGCCCTGACCGTCAACGGTGTGGCCCCGACGGAAGCGACCGTCAAGGACGGCACCTACCTCGTGCAGCGTCCGTTCGTCCTCGTGACGAAGGAAGGCGTTGCCCTGAGCGAGACCGCGCAGAAGTTCTTCGACTTTGCGACCTCTGCGGACGCCGCGTCCATCATCTCCGCGGCGGGCGCAGTCCCGGTGGCCTGAGCCACAGACAAGCGTACAGGCGGCTGGTTCTTCCGGCCGCCTTTGGTATATACAGAGGTGCTGATATGAAAAAGAGATCTCAAGTTCTGGAGACGGTCGTGCATGGCGTGTTTCTGCTCCTTGGCCTCATCACCGTCGGGTGCGTGCTGCTCATCAGCGTGTACCTGATCGTCTCCGGCATCCCCGCCATCCGGAAGATCGGGCTCGTCCCGTTCCTGTTCGGCAAGACGTGGGCATCCACGGCGGCTGAGCCGTCGTACGGTATTCTGCCGTTCATTCTGACAAGTGTATACGGCACGGCCGGGGCCATCGTGCTCGGCGTGCCGCTGGGCTTCCTGACGGCCGTGTATCTGGCGAAGGTCGCCCCGCCGCGGCTCAAGACCGTGCTGGAATCGGCTGTGAGCCTGCTCGCCGGCATCCCGTCGGTCGTCTACGGCCTTGTGGGTATGCTCGTGCTCGTGCCGGGCATCCGCAAGGTGTTCCATCTGGCCGACGGCGCGAGCCTGCTCGCCGCCATCATTGTGCTGGCGATCATGATCCTGCCGTCGATCATCAAGGTGTCCGTCACAGCGCTCGAGGCCGTGCCGCCCGAGTATGAGGACGCTTCGCTCGCGCTCGGCGCGACGCCGATCGAGACGTATTTCAAAGTCTCCGTCCCGGCGGCGAAGAGCGGCATTGCCGCCGCCGTCGTGCTCGGCGTCGGCCGCGCCATCGGCGAGGCCATGGCCGTCATGATGGTGTCGGGCAACGTGCCGAACATGCCGAGCCTGTTTCAGAGCGTGCGCTTTCTGACCACCGCCGTCGCCAGCGAAATGTCCTATTCCGGCGGCCTGCAGCGGCAGGCGCTGTTTTCCATCGCGCTGGTGCTGTTTTTGTTCATCATGCTCATCAACGCCACGCTCAACTTCTTCCTCAAGCGCAATCAGGAGGGGGACAAATGAAAAAGAAAGCCATTTCCGGCGGCCGCAAGGCCTATATCCTCACCATGCGCATCCTCATGGGCGCGGCGGCCGTCATCACGGCGGCGCTCGTGCTGTTTCTGATCGCCTATGTGCTCATCAAGGGCCTGCCAAACGTGTCGTGGACGCTGCTGTCCACCGCGCCGAGCTACCTGTCCGACCGCATCGGCATCCTGCCGGACATTCTCAACACGCTCTATATCGTCATTGCGACGCTGCTCATCGTCCTGCCGCTCGGCGTGGGTGCGGCCATCTACCTGACCGAGTATGCCACGAACCGCCGGCTCATCGGCGCCATTGAGTATGCGGCCGAGACGCTCTCCGGCATCCCATCGATCATCTACGGCCTTGTGGGCATGCTGTTTTTCTGCCAGTTTCTGAACATGCAGACATCGCTGCTGGCCGGCGCGCTCACGCTCGTCATCATGAACCTGCCGACCATCATGCGCACCACGCAGGAGAGCCTGAAAACCGTGCCGCAGAGCTACCGCGAGGGCGCGTTCGGCCTCGGCGCGGGCAAGTGGCGCGTCATCCGCACCGTGGTTCTGCCCGGCTGCGTGGACGGCGTCATCACCGGCTGCATCCTGTCCGTCGGCCGCATCCTCGGCGAGTCGGCCGCGCTGCTGTTCACGGCGGGCTTTGCCCACGCGCTCAACGGCTTCTTCGAGGGGCTGAGCAGCGCGGGCGCCACGCTCACCGTCGCACTTTACGTCTACGCCAAGGAACAGGGACGATTCGACGTGGCCTTTGCCATCGCCGCCATTTTGATGCTCCTCACGCTGCTCATCAACGGCGCGGCCAC
>OOBJ01000957.1_pt1 | contig 19547 bp, 20 predicted proteins | sample 1671331 | NCBI WGS metagenome assembly OOBJ01 (sample SAMN06348145, study PRJEB24527) | human gut metagenome | biome: human gut; feature: ankylosing spondylitis patient; material: feces | host: Homo sapiens | place: China | collected 2015-10 | reverse complement strand
GGACACTTTGTCTCGAAGAAGCAAAACGAGCTGTAACCGAAGTTACAGCCCGCTTCTTTGCCGCAGCAGGAAATCCGTCAGCTTATCTTGGAGAGATGGCCCGCTTTCAGCAAATTCAATTTTCACGCCAACACCACCGATGCAAAAGCAGTATGGATTTTTGACAGTCTGCAAAAATCGAGAGATGCGCTCCTTTCGGGAAAGCGCATTGTCAAAGGTCATACCGCTCACATCAGGCAGGGACTCGGCAGCCACCGCGCCAATGTCAACGCTTCTCATTTGTTCAAGTTCCTGTGTAGTTAATTTCACGGTAAACCTCCTTCGCAGATTGATAGAACGCCTCCCTCTGTTTGGTGGGGAAACGCAACAGACCAGCACCGCCGGGATGCTGGTCTGTTGCCTTACTCCACCTTGGGACACTTTGTCTCGAGGTTTATTATAGTTTTTGAATATTAGAGAGCGCCGCACATATTTACTTGGCCTGTCCAAAGACAATCGTTATTTTCTGTGCGGCGCTCTCAACGCAAGCAAAGCGACAAGCCCGGAGGAACAGGCAGCCAACCTGTTCAGCACCGGATCATGGCCTTGGGATGGCTGGGCCCATTTACAGTGTTGGTGTTGTTCGCTCAATCTCTTTTGGGAAATGTCACCGCGCACCCACCGTCTGGCGCCCCGTACTTACTCAGGGTTGCCGTTATTCCCTTGCGTTAGGAAGAAAACCTCCTCTCATAAACCGAGACATTTTTTCATCATTTCCAAGTGGGGAAAATGAAAAAATCAAAAAGTTTTTTTCATGCGCTCAAGGCCACGCTTGATGGACTGGCGGACAGACTCCTCATGTACGCCCTCGGCCTCGGCAATTTCCTTGATGCTCTTTCCGAGAATGATGTGGGCATCAATGCTTGCCATAAAAATGACCTCTCTTTCATTTATTCTCAGTACAGTTGAGGCTTATTTTGCAAGCACAACATACCGCAAGCGCGGCGGTAAAGCTATCACAATTTTCTTGGGAAAATGAATTTCTACGAAAGCAACAATCATGCGCTGTGCTGCTTCGGAGAACAGGCGGCGGCGAGATTGAAGATCTGCTCGCCGTCCGGACGGAGCATGGTGCGCATGGAGTCAGCCGCTTGCTCCTTCTGCGCCTGCTGGGGGTGGCAGTAGGTGCGCTCCAGAAAGCCGGTGTCCGAATGCCCCACGAGGTCTGCCACCGTCTGCTTGTCCACGCCGCAGTGCAGTAGCGAGGTCACGAAGTAGTGCCGCAGGGTGTGCAGGTGGTACTCCCGTGGAAAGCCAATGGAGGCATAGATCTTCCGCAGCCGCTTGGTGAAGGTGTCCGGGTGGATGAGCTGCCCCTGCTCGTCGGTGAAGAGGTAGGGACTGAGTTTGCGGCGCTGCTTGTCCGCCTCCATCTGCTTGCGGCGCTTGTAGGCGAGGAGGATGCCCCGCAGATCGGAGGAGAGATAGACTTCACGTCTCTTGCCGTTTTTTGTGGAGCCCTCCACAATGCCCTTGCCGGGAACGCTGCTGCGGGAGCGGCTGACGGTGAGCAGGAGACCGTTTTGCGTGCCGGTGAAGTCCGACCATTGCAGAGCGCACAGCTCGCCCCGGCGACAGCCGGTGTACATGGAGAGCAGATAGAACAGACGGTAGTGCCGCGGTTCCTTTGCCAGCGCGTCCAGCAGCTTTTCCACCTCACCTCGCGTGGGGATGCGCTGCACCGTGCGCTGCGGCGTGGGCAGGTCTAACATCCGCGCGGGATTTTTCTCGATGATCTCATTGCGCTTGGCATCGCTGAGCACGGCGGAGACCACGGAGAGGTACCGCTGCGCGGTGGATTCGTTGATGTGCTTTCCATGGTGCTTGCGCTTGCGCAGTGCGGAGAGCATATTTTCCAGTGCCATCGGTCGGAGCTTGTTGAGACGGATGCCGCCGATCATGGGATAGACCACCTCCAGCATCCGCCGGTACGCAGCGATGGTGCTGGGGGCGTATTTTGTCTGCCGGCTCAGCCAGCGGGAGGCGAATTCCTCAAAGGTCATCTCGCCGTCCTCGGTGTAGCCGGTCTTGAAGCTGCGCTCCAGCTCCTCGGCGGCGTGGGCGACATACTGCCCGATGCCGCGCTTGGGAACGCTGGGCGGGACTTGGATGGTCTTCGCCTTGCTGATTTTTTTGCCGTCAGGCCGGTAGCCGTTGCTGACAGTGATCTTATATCGCCGCTCATCCAATTGCTTGATGCTTGCCATTTTTAGAATCCTCCCATGGTTTGCTGCTGTTTTTCTTGCACAGCCTGTTCATCCAATTTTTCTTTCACCGCCAGAGCCGCGCCTGCGGCGAAGCCAATCGCTGCACCGAAGTTTTCGGCGGCGATCTTCGCCTCCATGCGCCGCCGCTTTTCCTCGGCGTCCTCATCCTCGTCCAATAGCGCTCCTGCGGCAGCCAGTCCTGCCACGGCGGGGATCAGGGGAACAGGCTGCGGATCGCTACCACGCCATACCACCCGGCCATCGCCGCTGCGCCGATTACCAAAAGCAGCGCGATCCACTTGAGGGCCACCAGCAGGCTGAAATCCGGCAGCCACCGAATCCATTTGCAGGAATACTTCTCGCTCAGATTCCCAACCCGTTCCAGCAGCTTGCTCATCTCCGTCAGCGATCTCTGCATCTCTGCCAGAGACTTCTGCACCGGCGTCAGGTCGATGCGCGTTTTCAGCTCCGGCAGGATATTCCGAATTTCCTCCAGCTCCCAGTTTATTCCGTCCGCCTGCTTTGCCAGCTTGTTTATCGTCTGCGGCAGATCGCACTGGATCACGATGGGCTGCATCATCTGCGGCAGTGTATTTGCCGATGCGCTGTTCGGCTGATTCATCCGCTTTAATTCCTCCATCGGTTTCCGCTGCTCGATGGAATTTTCTTTGAACGAGTTTTGCACGTATTCTGAATTCATGCTCCATGGCCTCCTTGCAATACTTTTCTTCGTGTAGTTTGTTGTCACGGCACCTCATGCCGTCCGGCGTGGTGTAGGTGATGTACTTGCGCCCGTTCTCCCAGCGGACGGCGTAGCCCTCGGATGCCATCAGAGAAACGAAGGCGTCCTTGTCGGCGGCGTATTTCATGCACGCATCGATGGTGTTCATGAGCCGCAGCTTCCAGCTTTGGCCTTTCAGTGCCGTGTGGTATTCCGCGCCGCTCATGCCGCGAGACTTCTGTGCGGCCGCTTCAAAGACAGGAAGACCCATCTCCAGACAGATCGCATCGTTGCGCCGCATCAGCTCCTGCAGTTGTTCCTTCGCCATGTGCAGCTTTTTGCCTGTCTCAAAGTTAACGGAGTTGATGACGCAGTGGGAGTGGATATGCTCGCGGTCTACATGGGTGCAGAGCAGCACCTCGCAGCCGTCGAAATACTTTGCCAACCGCCGCGCGGCTTCGTGGGCCTGCCGGGGATCGACCGCCGCGCCTTTGGGAAAGCTCTGCACCATGTGGTAGAACATCACGCCGCCGTCCTTGTGGTAGAGCAGCTTGGTGTTTAGGAAATCGTCATAGACGCTCTGCGGCTGGCAGTTGATGCCGCTGACGAGCGGCCCGCCCTCCCATGCGGTTTTCTTTTCCTGCATGACGTAGAGCATCACGCCGCGCATGGCGGCGCGGGACTGTGTGCCCCGCTTGTAGTTCACAAAATGTACGATGGCCATACGGCTCACCGACCTTCCATGACTGACCGCAGCGCGGCGCTGACCTCGGACAGCTCCTGCGCGGCCTTGTCGAGACCGATGATCCGTACCTTGTCCATGTTGGCGAGGACGGTGAGGCGGTTGATGTTGCTGCCGATGCCCTTGAGCTGGCGGAGCAGCTCCTTCTGTTCGTCGATAACCACGATCCGCTTGCCGAGACAGCAGGCGGTGACATAGTCGCTCATGGACATGTGGGCCTTCGCCGCCAGCGCCCTGATCTTCTCACGGTCAGCGGACGCCATGCGCGTGCTGAATTTGATATCTTTTTTCATAATCAATGACCTTTCTGAAATGATTTCTCTCGTCCCCTCGGAGAGCTGGGGGTTCCTCAAAGGGGGACTGATCCCCCTTTGAAGCTGCGCCGCCGGAGGCGGGTAAAAGCGTTTCCGCAGAAACGCTCGCAGCTTGGTGGGTGTGGGCTTCTGCCCGCAGCTTGGGGGTGTGGGGCCATGCCCCGCCCGGTGCGTTTGGCAGGGCAGCGGCTTCGCCGCAGACCAGACAAATGCGATGCTGGCCGTCGTCCGAGCGGACGACGAATCCCTCGTCCCGCCGCAAGCGTCAGGACTCGCTCTCTCTGTCGCTCGCCGTCGTCCGAGCGGACGACGAATCCCTCGTCCCGCCGCAAGCGTCAGGACTCGCTCTCTCTGTCGCTCGTCATCTTCCCACCGAAACCGCTTCACTGGGTTTCGGCGGGAGCCCTGTTGGGGGAGGTGATTAAACTCCCGTTTTGCATTTTCGGCATTTCCATGTGGGGGTGGTATCACTACCCTCTGGCCGCTGTGGCTGTGTCGGAAGAACCCCGCGCGGGGTTTATTTCGGCAGAAAAACGGTTTTCTTAGAGTGGGTGCTCTGCGCCGACGGACACGCTGTTCCCTCCTGCACACAGTGCTTTTTCGGCGCTTCTATGTGGGGGTGGTATCACTACTCTCGGCGTGCGCTTCATGCCGTTGAAACACTGGACGCGCAGGAGTTACGGCGGCGTATTCGTCGTTTTTATGCCGCCCCGGTGCTCGCCCTGTGCGGGCTGAATCTCCCCTCGTCGGGTACACACGCCACCCCAGCCCCTAACCGCGCACACAGCGGCTCACACGCCGAAACACGGCGGGTTCTCAGGGTCGATGGTGACGATGTTTCCGGTAGCGGGATCATCGACACCATCGACCCTTTTCAGGCAGATCAGACGGTCGCCGTTGCTCTTGCGGAAGGACACCGTAATGCCGTTTCTCCTTAGAGCGTCAACGCTTTTACGGATTCGGTGGGAGAAGCTGTTGGGGGTCAGTCCCTCCGCACCGGCAGGGTCGATCTTTTCCAACAGCGCCTTGGCAGGGGCGCTGATCTCCGGCTGCCGGCGCAGCAGTTCAGAGAGAAGAAAAAGAATTCTCTCGTTGGGCTGCTCTTTCTGTTCGCAGTCATCTGACAGCAATTTCCAGACGTGATCCTCACCGTCGAACTCCAACGCCAGCTCCCGATAGGGGATGTCCCGTCCGGTGCAGTAGAGCGTGGCGGTGTTTTCTCTGCGCTTGCTCTTGCGGAGGACGAAGTTGCTGTCGGTGGCGCCGCTCAGTCCGGTGGTGCCGGAGATCATGTTCATGGGATCATCGTCATTCATCTTCCGCAGATGATGCACCAGCAGAATGGCGATGCGGTGCTTGTCCGCCAGCGCTTTCAGAACGCCGATGTCCCGGTAGTCGCTGGCATACGGGTTTGCGTCATTGCCCGCGGTGCGGATGCGCTGTAGCGTGTCGATAACGATGAGCCGGGTCTGCGGATGCTCCTTCAAGAATTGCTCGATCTGTTCCACCAGCCCGTTGTGGAGCTGCTGGGACATGACGGCGAAGTGCAGCGTGGGCGGCGCGTCCTCCGTGAGATCAAAGAGGCGGCTCTGGATGCGCTGGAAGCTATCCTCCAGACAGAGGTACAGCACTTCACATGGGCGCGTGGCGAACGTCCAGAGCGGTTTGCCCTGCGCGGCGCAGAGACACAGCCACAGCGCCAGCCACGATTTGCCGATCTTCGGCGCGCCTGCCAGCAGGTGCAGTCCCTGGGGCAGCAGATCGTCGACCACGAAGAAGACCGGTTCGTAAGCGGTGCTTTGCAGCGTGTCCGCGTCAATGGTTTGCAGTCGTTTGATTTGAGACATAAAAAACCTCCGGATAAAAGGATAAGGGCAGAGACCTCGCTGCAGTCGAGGCTCTAACCCTTTCACTTGATTATTCTGTATTTTTTGATAGAATGAGAATATCGCAGGACAGCTGCAAAACGGATATGGGACAGGAGGGCGATGCTATGCCGCTGGGAATACAGCAGAACAACGATTTCACGCAGTTCACAATGGATGTCTGGAATGACAAGATCTTTTATCAGGAGAAGGAGTTCCCGGCGGGATTTATGGCGATGTCCATTCTGAACATTCCCGAAGAAGAACTGCCGGAGCTGATACAGGCCGGCGGCGCACCGACCTTCCTGTTTCCTGTGGTGGTACAGGGCAGCGATGAGGAGGCTGCGGCGGTATTCCCGCAGCTGCGGGAACGGATCTTGTACCTGACCGAGCTTCTTTGGAAGTATCCGCCCTTTTGCTATAATGACTATGAGAAGGAAATGCGCCGGATCAATATCCTGTTTGACGAGAGTGCACTCCCCAAAATACGGACGCCCGATTCGGAGTTCCAGACAGAGTTCCTGAGATTCTGCATTGGGATCATACGCATCCCTATCGCCATGTACCACTTCTATGCGGCGGGACGGTTCTTTGAACTGGACTATCTGCGGCGTCTGAAAAAACGGAACGAAACACATTTCGCCGTGGCCGCGCATGACTGCTTCAACAGCGAGCAGTTTTGGAATGAGATGCGGGGCTTACAGAGCCTGGATATGGAGCCATTCACGGTTTATCCGGAGCTGTCCTCCACCTATGTGTTTGCCCGCAGTCCTAAAAACGAAAAAGAAATGGTGTTTGTAGAACGGGTGATTTTTCCGCGCCTGACCGATTTCTACACCTATGACCTGATGAACGGATTGCACCACGGCCACGCGCCCAGCCAGTGCCAAGGCTGCGGAAGATACTTTCTGACCACCAACGGCCACATCCCCAAATACTGCGACGGTGTCGCCCCGCAGGACAGCCGCTATACCTGCCGACAGTACGGCGCGATGATGCACCAGAAGGAGCAGAACAAACAGCACCCCGTCTACCGCCTGTTCAATACCCGAACCGGGACGATCCGCAAGCATCACCAGAGAGGGAAGATCTCCGATGACCTGCGGCGGGAGGCACTGTATCTGGCGGGGAGCTACCGGGACAAGGCACTGATGGACAACGACTATGCCGCTGACGGATATGCGCGGGACATGAAATTGGAACACATTTACGCGGAGGCAGAGAAGCGGCTGAAATGAGGAAGGGGGGCCATTCCTGTGACGAAAAATATGTACACCGTTGCCGGGGACGGCCCCTGTAATGAAGAGCTGGCGTTGCGAATGCAAGCCGGAGACAAAAACGCCGCGGAGCGGCTCATCGCACAGAACGAGGGCTACCTCATCGAACTGGCGCGGGCGTACACGCCGTGGTGTGAGACGGAGGACTTGAAGCAGGAGGCGGCGCTGGCGCTGCTGGACGCGGCAGGGCACTTTGATCCCGCCTACGGAACAAAGCTGCTGACCTATGCGACACCCGCGATAGAAGCGGCGCTGTCCGACTATGCCGCGCGGTATTCTTCCTCTCTGTCCATTCCCATCAGCCGGTACAATCAACTGCGCAGGGTGGCATACCTCTGCGCCGAGGGACGAGACCAATCTGATGCTGAGTTGGTCAAGGTGGTGTGCGGAGAACTGAATGTATCTGCCAAGGTAGCTGGGGCATTGATAAAAGAATACCGGACGCTGTTTTGCGTCCGGCAGTTAGGTGACGATGTGTTCTCCGTCAGCTGCGGCGGCGATCCTGCCGTTGCCTATGACCGCCTCATGCGCCGGACGCTGCTGATGCAGCGGATGGAGCAAGTGTTGACGCCCAGGGAGTTGAATCTGGTGCGGAGTTATCTGGGCATCGGTCAGCCGGACGAGGTTGGCATGACCTTTCAGGAGCTGGCGATCTATCTCAACTACAACGGCCCCAGCGGAGCGGAGAAGGCATACAAGGCCGCGCTGCGGAAGTTGAAAAAGGACTTGTACGGTGGGGCCTATGGCCGGTGGCTCTCCGCTCAAAAGGCCATCCGCGCCGCCAAAGCGGAGGCGGAGCAGGCCGCGGGGCATGGCGCAACGCCGCAGAGAACATGGTGGGGCGAAAAAGAGCTGATGGCGCGGTTTATCTGCGAGGTCGTTTCGCTGATCCGTGTTCATGAGATTTTCAGTGACGCATTGGAGAATATTGCTGCAAAAATTTTTGAGGAGTCTTGAAAATTGTACGTTTTCAAGACTCCTCAAGATCATTCCAGCTCAAATGCGCCGGTATAAAGCTGATAATACCGATATCTTTTGTGGGGGTTGCAAAGCGCACCCAAGTTGAGCGAGATGGACACAACATGGGAGGAACACCTCACGCCGTCCACGCACTGGATAAATGCGGGATGTCAAAAGATTAAAGAGAGCTGGCTCGTGCCAGCTCTCTTATACTGTGCGCTGTCAGGTTCTACGGTTACTATCAAAGTGCATTGACGGTTCCTGATTTCTCAAATATTCTGTTTCAGGCAGGTCTTAATGTCATCCTCAGCATTGGTAATAAGCCGCAAGTCGAATGTGTCCACTAAATACTGAAGCACATTCGGGCTCAAAAATGCCGGCAGGGTAGGGCCTAAATATATGCCTTTAATTCCCAGACTCAATAATGCCAGCAAATCAGCAACAGCCTTTTGTTCGTACCATGATACGATCAACGACAAAGGCAATCCGTTTACATCGGTACCAAAAGCATCTGCTAAACCTGTTGCGATCCGTATGGCAGAATATACATCATTGCATTGCCCGACATCCAAAAGTCTCGGCAGACCCGCTACTTCACCGAAATCCAGTTTGTTAAATCTGTATTTTCCGCATGCGAGCGTTAATATCACGCAGTCTTTCGGGACCATCTTAGCAAACTCTGTATAATAGTTTCGACCGGGTCTTGCTCCGTCACAGCCGCCAATAAGAAAGAAATGTCTGATTTTTCCTGCTTTTACTGCCGCTACGATTTTGTCAGAATCGCTTAATACCGAATGATGCCCGAATCCGACAAGTATCTCGTGGGGCTCCTGATCCTCCGGATAGCCGCCCAATTCTATTGCCTGCTGAATGATTTCACTGAAATCCTTTTCACCGTTTTCTCTTTTCCCAATGTGTTTTACCCCTTCCCAGCCCACTACATTCGTGCTGTAGATTCGGCCTTTATAGCTCTCTCTCGGCCGCATAAGGCAATTCGTCGTCATTAGAATACATCCCGGAAGATCATCAAATTGTTTTTGTTGATCTTGCCACGCACCACCGAAATTCCCGACAAGATGGGGGTATTTTTTTAATCCCTCATATCCGTGGCACGGCAGCATTTCACCGTGTGTATACACATTGACCCCCGTTCCCTTTGTTTGTTCCAGCAGCATTTCCAAATCCTTCAAATCATGTCCCGAAACAACGATAAAGGGTCCTTTCCTCATATGGATATTGACCCTATGGGGTGCCGGATTTCCGTAAACTGCAGTATTGGTTTCATCCAATTTTTTCATAACCTCAATTGCCGCTTCTCCGGTGCGCATGGTCATTCGGATCAGTTCTTCCACTGTAAGGTTATCGTCTGTGAGAGCTTCCAATGCCTGAATATAAAATTCATCTACCTCATCACTGTAATAGCCCAGTTCTCTTGCCTGATGCCCATAGGCGCTGATACCTTTCAGTCCGTATAAAATGGTTTGCCTCAATGAGCGAATATCCGGGTCAAGGGATTTATCATACATAATTCCCGCGAATTGAGCATCCTTTAGCATTTGTGTTTTTGTTTCGGGAAGATCATAAGTGGCGTATGATGTCTGATTGTGAATCTCTCCTGTGATTGTTCTCAAATTTTCTTTTATCCGTTGTGATTCGTTCAATAATTCCACGTGTACTTTCGAATCAAAATTAACATTCGTCAGCGTTGTGAAAAGAACATTTTCGATAAACCGTATGATATTTTTATCGATATGCTGTCCCTCATTTTGCAGAACTTTTCCGTAACAGCTGATCCCTTTGATTTGAAAGATTAGCAAATCCTGCAGATTGGCGATTTCCGGTGTCTTTCCGCAAACCCCAATCTTTGTGCAGCCCTTTCCGTTCGCTGTTTGCTCACATTGATAGCAAAACATTTCGTATCCTAAATCCATATTATTCATATGCTGACCATCCTTATCTTTCGTTTTTATAGTTAAAGTATCGGTCAGGAAACGAAAAATATACTTGGTATGAGAGACCTTACTAATTGTCTCATGTGTGTCTATGCGTCATTTGCTGTGGCGGTTACGTCGAAACAACAGATATCGTTGCAGACAGAGAAACACCACAAGCTTTCTTGTTGACAAACTATCGCCATAGCGATATAATCAATTCGGGTTAAAACTATCAGTGGAGCGATAGGCTCGTGAAAGAGGCACAGCTATGAATAAAATAATCTGCGTTTATCATGGTTCCAGTCAAATTATCCAACAGCCTGTTATTGGCAAAGGAAACCCAAACAACGATTACGGACTGGGGTTCTACTGTACTGAGAGTGTGGAGCTTGCAAAGGAGTGGGCTTGTTCCGCTGAAGCGGATGGCTTTGCAAATCGATATGCCTTTGATTTAAACGGCCTGTCTATCCTCTCGCTTACAGGAGGTAATTATCATATTCTCAATTGGCTTTATGTACTGCTGAATAATCGGAAGTTCCGTATTGGCGGGGCAGTCGCAAGGCAAGCCAAGCAGTATATTGACGAGCATTTTGCGGTAGAGTATAAGCAGTATGATGTCATCAAAGGATATCGGGCGGACGATTCTTATTTCTCATTCGCAAGTGCGTTTCTGAATAATACGATTTCTCTCCAACAGCTTGAAAAAGCGATGTTACTTGGGAAACTGGGCGAACAGATCGTTGCGATATCGGGAAAAGCGTTTGCTCGATTTACATTTGAGGAAGCCATTCCTGCACCGTGTGATATGTATTATCCGAAGAAGCTGGCACGAGACAGTAAAGCGCGCGAGGATTTTGCAAAAGAGAAGGATCGTGAAACGGTTTTGTCTGAAAAATATGTGCTGGACATCATTCGGGAAGAATGGGGGAATGAAGATGAACGCCTACAACGAATTATACTTGGATGATGCAATGGCCAATCTCGGAGATATGGTCGAGTACGCCGTGTGTACACTCGGCTATGCACCGGATGACTTCTTTGGCTGGTTCATTTCCTCCGGAATTGCCTCAAAATTCGAGAATGGAAATCCGAAGTATGTTGCAGGAATGTCGGGGGCCGAACTGGCAGACGCTGTGCTTGCTGCCGTGAATATGCAGAGTGAGCGTCATCATCAGCCCCATCTATCCTCAAAGGGGAGAGAGTACTGGGCCGGATGGATCCTTGCCTATTACCAGTGGGAAACAAACCGACGCTTCAGCGATATGGTAGAATACGGATTGACACTATCGGTAGTGATGTCTCTATATATCCTGCACGAAGCGGATGTAAGCAAATTCGTGGAGAGTGCAGATGAGATCATTCAAAGGAACAAGGGTAGCCGTAAGTCTAAGCTACAGCTTATACGGAAGGCGAGAGGACTGACACAGCAGCAGCTCAGTGAAGCATCCGGAGTCTCCTTGCGAATGATCCAGCTCTACGAACAGAAGCAGTACGAACTTGCAAAAGCGCAGGCCGGTATTGTGCTTGACCTTGCCAAAGTACTTGGATGCGATGCCGCTGATCTGATCCAGGGATAGAGGGTAAAGATATTCAGCTGAACTGGGCTGCTGAACCCGCATTTTATCCAGACTACTATTTGACTACTATCACGAAAACCCCCGGAGCCCTGCCCCACAAGGGTCCCGAGGTTTTCTCATAAATCGCCGGAAATTTGTGCAATTCCTACCAAAGCCTTGTACCACAACGGTTTCCGGCTTGACGGCTTGATAACTCCGACTCTAAAGGCCGCTGGTTCGAATCCAGTCGGGCGTACCATATTAACGAAACGGTATAGATGCGTCTGGCGAAAAGCCAGGCGCATCAGCCGTTTCCGGGCTTTTTAGGGCCCGGATTTCTTCTTTTGAACCATAGATGCAAATCGCTGTTTCAGAGCGTCTGCCCCGATTCGAACCGGGCGTTTTCCCTTTTCGGGCAGATGCATTCAGCCAGCGCCCTTTTTGAATGGCGATTTTTCCGGTTGGCAGCGGTATTTTTCTCAAAAAAACTCACAAAGAATTGGGCGTCGTTTTGTCGGCTTTGACGGGCCGAAAAAAGCGGCGCCCTTTTTCAATTTCTAAAAGGGCGCTGGCTGCAGCGTCTGAAACGGCAGGCCGGAGAAGACCTCTCCGGCCTTATTTTTTTACAACAGGAGGATCGCTCACATGGACACCCAAAACACAAGCCGTCAGCTTCGCTACCTTGAAGAAGTCCGTATTCCCCTGCACCGTGCAGGCTTTGAAACCCTGCCGGTGGAGGGAGCGCAGTTGCCTGTCCTTTGGAACGGCGCACCCCTCTGCCGCATCACCGGCAAGGGCAGCGTGTTCTATCGGCGAGAGGATGCGGACACGCCCCAGGCAGAGGATGCCCTATATCGCGTCGAGGACATCGCCGCGAAGACGCTGGAGTATATGACCGCTATGGAAGCCGCCCCACAGCTCAAAGCCAGCGGGCTGGATGGCGACTACCGCATCCTCGCTGACTTCGGCGGCACGGTGCTGGCAGGTAATCCAAGCAAATACGGCGTTCAATTCGTCACTTGGGATTGGGACTATGACCGCACGGGTGTGGTACACGGGCACTACTTCATGGAGAACTATCGTCGGTCCCTCCGGCTCCGGCAAGACCACGCTGTGCAATCTCATGGCGCGGTTCTGGGACGTGCAGGGCGGCGGCGAACGTCAGCGAATTTCCATTGCGCGGGCGATTATGAAGGACGCACCCATCATCATTCTGGACGAAGCCACTGCCAATGTTGACCCCGAAAATGAAAAGGAGCTGATGGAGGCTGTTGCAGAATTGACCCACGATAAGACGGTCATTATGATTGCTCACCGACTGAAAACTGTGCGCCATGCCGACCAAATTTTTGTGGTCGATCACGGCAAGATCGTTCAGCAGGGCACCCATGACGAGCTGGTTGCTGTTGGCGGGCTCTACCGCCGCTTCGTGGTGGAGCGGCAGCAGGCCGCCGGGTGGAAGGTCTGATTTCACTTTGCATATTATTCAACAAAGCCCGTACCAGTTAAACTGATACGGGCTTTGTTATGCTCCGCGTTTATCCGCCCCCTAACGCTAATAACACAGCGTCTGCAAGGAGCAGAGAAGCACCTTGCCGCCTCTCTGCTCCCTCACTTTCTTGCTTAATTTCGGGGATTTTCTTCATCGTCCAGCAGGTCGGTCATATTCCGCAGGCTGATGCCCAGGGTGGACCCGTTGTGCAGCAGTGCCGAGGTGGCAGGTGGCAGTACACCCGCCACGCCCAGCGCGATCAGCGTCAGGTTGAAGCCCACGATGAAGCGGTAGCTGCCGTGGATACGCTCCATCAGTGCCTCACCGAGCCTGCGCAGCGTTACCAGCGCAAACAGATCCTCCGAGGCAACGGTGATGTCGGCGATCTCCCGGGCAATGGCCGCGCCGGTGGAGATGGCGATGCCCGCGTCCGCCTCCGACAGAGCAGGGGAGTCGTTGACGCCGTCGCCCACCATGATAACGGTGTGGCCCTTCGCCTTTTCCTGCCGGATAAACGCGGCCTTGTCCTCCGGCAGCACCTCGGCGTACACGGCGTCCACGCCCACCTCGGCGGCCACAGCCTCCGCCGTGCGGCGGTTGTCGCCGGTCATCATCACCACGTTGGTAAAGCCGCTCTCGTGCAGCGCTCTTACCGCCTCCCGTGCCTCCCGGCGCAGGGGATCGTGGATGCAGATCACCGCCGCCAGTTCCCCGTCTATGCAGAGATACAGATGGGAATACGCGGCGGGCAGCGCGTCAAATTTCGGCTGCTCTCCCTCCGGGATGCGGCAGCCCTCGTCCTCAAAGACAAAGTGGGCGCTGCCGATGATGACCTTCTTGCCCTCCACCATGCTGGAGATGCCGTGGGCCACCACATACTGCACCTGCGAATGGTACTCCTCGTGGGTGAGCCCGTGCCGCTTTGCCTCCGCCACCACGGCGTTTGCCATGGAATGGGGGTAATGCTCCTCCAGACAGGCGGCAAGGCGCAGCATTTCCGCCTCGTCGCGGCCGCCGAAGGGGATGACCGCCGCCACGGTGGGCGTCGCATAGGTCAGCGTGCCGGTCTTGTCGAACACAATGGTGTCCGCCTTGGCCACCGCCTCCAAAAAGCGTCCGCCCTTGACGGAGATGTGATAGCCGCTGCTCTCCCGCATGGCGGACAGCACCGCAATGGGGATGGCCAGCTTCAGGGCGCAGGAGAAGTCCACCATCAGCACCGAGAGCATTTTCGTCACGTTCCGGGTCAGCAGATACGTCAGTGCCGTGCCGCCCAGTGTATAGGGCACCAGTCTGTCCGCCATCCGGGAGGCTTTGTCCTCGGCGGTGGATTTCAGCTTCTCCGACTCCTCGATCATGCGAACTACCCGGTCATACCGCCCGCTGCCGGACGTTTTCTCCACGGAGATGACGCACTCGCCCTCCTCCGCCACCGTCCCGGCATAGACGGGACTGCCGGGGTGCTTGGCCACGGGCATGGATTCGCCGGTGAGGGAGGACTGGTTTACCATGGCCTCTCCCTCCACCACTCGGCCGTCCAGCGGGATCATGCCGCCGGTACGGATCACGATACGGTCGCCCGGCTTCACATCGGTGATCTTCGTCAACACCTCGGCGCCGTTTACCTGCTGCCAGACGCTGTCCACCCGCAGGCTCATGGCGGAGGCAAGGTCGGCCACGGACTTTTTGTGGGTCCACTCCTCCAGAATTTCGCCCAAATGCAGCATGAACATCACGGAGCCGGCGGTGGCAAAATCGCCCCGTGCCATGGATACCGTGACGGCGGTGGCATCCAGCACGGCGACGGACAGTTTGCCGTGCCACAGTGCCGAAAGCCCCTCCCGGATGTACTTTACGGAACGGAACACCGCCAGCGCCGTGGTGATGGGCGCAGGCAGAAACAGCTTGGAGATACACCGCCGCATGACGGCGATAGCCAGCTTGTCCTCAAACTCCCGGTTCAGTGCCCGAGAGGTATGCTCCGGCACCAGCTCCATGGCCTCCGCCTTGGCGAAGGAGAATACTGCCAGCGCACGGAGTATGCTTCCACGCTCCGCGTCATAGAGCACCACCGCGTCCTGCGTCCGGTCGTAGACCCTGACCTCCTGTACGCCGTCCTGGGCGCGCAGATAGTATTCCAGCACATCCGCTTGGGATAACGTCATCCGTCCGCAGCACAGGTGTACCCGCAGTCGCCCCGGTAACTCATGTAGGATCGTGCATTTCATGGATCACTCCGCCTTAGCGTCCTCCGCAGAAGCGTCCTCCACCACAGCAGCGGCCTCCGCCTCTGCGCGGCGCTCGTTGATGGCCTTGGCTTCTGCGTAGATGTCATCCGCACCCTCACGCACCGCCGTGACCGTTTTCATCACGCCCTCCTTGGCACGCAGTGCGGCAGCAGTGGTGTGGGCGTAGATCTTCTTGGCGTCCTTGCTGCCCAGCAGCTTGATACCCGCCGTGCCGAACAGCACGCCTGCTGCAAACAAACCGATTTTTTTCATAATGATTGTCCTCCTATATAAAATATATATGTCAAACCGATGGCCGCGATGGCGGCATCGGAATGATCTTCGTGTTTTTTTCTTCCTGAAGCTGCTCTCGAAACAGCGGTGTAATCAACGTCTATATGTCCCAAGGCATCCCGGTGTATTTCATTACCTGCCACCAAATCCGATCTTTACGATCTGCATCTTCATCATTCCGTCACCGACTTTTGCAAGAAGCCGGAAAAAACCGCTGACGGATGGGTCTTTCAAATCGTTATAGCCCAGCATATAGCCTCGGCTGGTGACCTGCAAGCGGCTGTCCCACGCGCCGATCTCTTGGGGAGCGTCGGAAACCGCGAAATACGCGCCCACATCTTGAATCTTCGCACTCTTGAGCCATGTTTTTGCAATCATCTTCACCGCCGTCCGGTTGGCCGCGTCAAACACCAGCACACCGCCGGGGAAGGCGTCCGCCATAGCTTGCACCAGCGCTTTGACCTGCTCGGTCAGGAAGTAATAGAACACGCCGGAGGCAAAGAACACCGCACCGTTTGAAGCGTCGATTTGAGAAAACCATGCCGTATCGTTCAGATCGCAGGGGATATTTTCCTCACGCTCCCCGGCGGGCAAAAGCTCGTCACGCACGGCTATGACATCGGGAAAGTCCAGATTGTAGATTTTGCAGCTGCCGTTGTCGCAGCTTCTTCCAGTGCTGTCCAGTCCGCAGCCCAGATTGACCACCGCCGCATTGGGGTGAGATTTCAGATAATCCCGCACCTCAAAAGCAAGGTCATTCTGCCGCATGGCCACCTCCAGTGAACCGAAACGCTGCATCAGGCCGCGGGATTTTTTCTCCGACTCAGAAAAATCGTAGTCGATCTCGTCAATCAGGCGAACCGCTGTTTCGTCCCGGTAGAGATTCGGGTATAGTTCTGAGCAGACCTTCCGCGCATACAGCGGAATGATCAGCGTTTCCTGTACGGTGTTTTTCTCGATTTTATATTTCATAGGTAAAATCATAATCTACCTCCTTATCCCAGCGCCACATCCAGCGTCATCATCACGCTAAAGCCAGCGGCAAAGAAAACCGTGCCGATGTTGGAGTGCTTCCCCTGCGACATTTCCGGGATCAGCTCCTCTACCACCACATAGAGCATGGCGCCCGCTGCAAAGCTCAGCAGATACGGCAGCGCCGGGATCACAAGCTGCGCCGCGAGAATCGTCAGCACCGCGCCGATGGGCTCCACCACGCCGGAAAGCACGCCGCCGAGAAACGCTCGGCCCTTGCGTTCCCCCTCCGCCCGGAGCGGCATGGAGATGATCGCCCCCTCGGGAAAATTCTGAATGACGATGCCGAGGGACAGGACAAGTGCGCTTGCCGCCGTAATTTGCGTATTTCCCGCGAGAAAGCCTGCATACACCACGCCCACTGCCATTCCCTCCGGAATGTTATGTAAGGTAACAGCCAGCACCATCATGGTGGTGCGGCCCAGCCTGCTTTTCGGACCCTCGGCCTGTTCACTTCCCACATGAAGGTGGGGAATCAGCCGGTCAAGCAGGAGCAAAAACAGCACGCCGACCCAGAAGCCGATAAAGGCGGGGAGAAAGAATAGCTTCCCCATATCCTCCGACTGCTCAATGGCGGGGATCAGCAAGCTCCAGATGGACGCTGCCACCATCACACCGGCGGCAAAGCCGGCAAGGGAGCGCTGCACCAAATCGCCAAGGGATTTTTTCATAAAGAACACGCAGGCCGCGCCCAGCGTTGTACCCAAGAAAGGGATCATGATTCCAAGAAAGGTTTCCATTTATCTCACCGCCTTTGCATTGCGTTTTTATTTGTTTCTTCGGAAGCCCGCCTCGTCCCTGTATTCTGGATGCTCCTTCAGATACGGATCTCTGTCGCCGCAGATGGTATAATCGCATCGGCAGCCGTCCACACAGGTGGTCGTCCGTATAAGCCTTGCATGGAGCAGCTCCATAGACGCAAAGTCCACATTACACAGGGCGGGCATGATGTCCGTAAGGCCGTGCCGGATAGCAAACTCCGCCGCCGGACACGACGTAAACTCATAATAGATGGGCTTGCCGTTTTCATAAGGCGCAACCGTCATCTCGTAATCGTGCCATTTGTCGCAGCCGCTTTTCGCACGAACAAACGCCTTGTACATCAGCTTCCTCCAGAACGGCTTGTTGCAGTCCACAAATTTCACCTTGCGGAAAGTCGGAAGAATCAGATTTTCCTCCATCTCTTCGATTTCACGGAACGAAGTAACGGCTTTGCAGACTGTGTAGTAGCTCATGATGGCGATGCAGTCGTAGGTGCCGCCTACGCCGTTGTGGAAGTTCCGTTTGCCGCCCAAGTCGGTGCGCCAATCGGAGAGAAAGACCACGTACTGCCGCTGCACCTTTTCCCATGCTGTCTCCCGCTCTGCTTCAGAGTAGTGCAGGACGATTTTTGCCCGAATCTCTTTCTTGCAGGGCTTGGAATACAGCACATGACTTTTGCGGTCGAATAGAAGCTCGTTGTCCTTCATCTGATTGCCTCCCTCCTTGTTCTTTCTTGCGTGCATGAGACCATCTCAGATTTAACCCGCTTTTCGGCAGACAAACCACGCCATGCTTTTCAGGTTTCCCATGTCCATATCCGCATACATTCCATCCAGCCGTGCTTTCAGACTGGAAACCGTCTCATAGGGCGGTGTGAAAAAACCTGCCTTTTCATAAACGTGCCGGACAAACCAATCCGTCCGCTTGTGCTCGCCCATCACATAAAAGCAGCCGCAGAATGTCCCGCCGGGTCTCAAAACCCGGAAAACCTCCCGATAGGCGGCTTCCTTGTCCGGAAAAGCATGAAAGCCGTTCAGCGACAAAACGATGTCGAAGGTGTCGTCTGCATAGGAGAGTGCTCCCACATCGCCCTGCCGGAAGGTTACATTTTTCAGGTGCAGACGGTCAGCCTTTTCCCGTGCCTGCCTCATCATATCGGGCGAATAATCGAGACAGGTAATGTCCGCCTCCGGCATCGTCTGATAAACCGGCATGGTCAGAATCCCTGTTCCCACCGGCACTTCCAGCAGCTTGCCGGAGAAATGCTCCGGAATACCGGACATTGCCTTTTCCAGATAGGCGTCGTTTTCCACCTTGTTCATTGCCCACACCAAGCGGCACACCGCTTTCCCACTCAGAGTAGAGCAGGTGATCATGCCGTCATAAAAATTATTCTCGCCTGTCATTCGGTACGCACCACGAATGGTCTCTTTGCGTTCCATGGGTTTCTCTCCGTGTTTCAATCATCACACGACCGTTTCCGATCTCATTTTTTCAAAATGTCCACGATTTTCGCAAAGTCCTCCTTTGCCTCCTTGAAGATCGGCAGCATACAGTAGCAATGCACCATCTTCGGGCGGGCGGACACCGTATAGGGGACATCTGCCCGTTTGCAGGCTTCCTCAAAGTCCGGCAAAGCACCGTAGAGCACCTCGTCGGCAGAATAGAAGAAGTGGATATCGCCTACGCCGGTAAAATCTCCCCGGGAGCCGGAGAGCATATAGTCCGGCACATTCTCGCAGCCATGCCGCATGATTTTTTCCACTGTCACCATAAAGGCATAGTCGATGGAAACGTCCCGTTTATTGAGCGCCTGCATCCGCGCCTTTTCCGCGTTGTTCCACGGCACCTCGCCGGGGGATACGGCGACGATGTGCTGCGGCTGCGGCAGCGGCTCGGGCTGTGCGTTGTTGTGCGCCGCAATGCCCAAAGCCAGCGCACCGCCGGAGGAAAAGCCGCAGGTGCTGACATTTCCGCCGCCGTACAGTGTAATCATTTTTCGATAGCATTCGTACACCATCGCGTAGGTTTCGGTGATGCAGTGCTCCATGCAGAGCGGATAAAACGGGAACCACACATCACAGCCGGTCTCGCGGCAGAGCTTGCGCATCACAGGCAGGTCGC
>OOBJ01000956.1_pt1 | contig 19560 bp, 17 predicted proteins | sample 1671331 | NCBI WGS metagenome assembly OOBJ01 (sample SAMN06348145, study PRJEB24527) | human gut metagenome | biome: human gut; feature: ankylosing spondylitis patient; material: feces | host: Homo sapiens | place: China | collected 2015-10 | reverse complement strand
CATGTCGTATTTCTTCTATTCTTAGTATATGCCACAAAAGTACCAAAAATATAGGGTTATTTATTATTAACTTCGTTTTTTGTATCTCAACCGAATAAACACAACCACAAGATAGCATCTAAAAACAAAGCCCCGAAAGTCATAGACTCCCGAGGCTTCATCACCTTTATTATAATAATGATATATTATTCTTTCAAATCTTTCAGTTCCCAAGCCAATGCACTGGCACCCAGTACAGCAGCATCAGAATCCTTCAATTCGGAAACGAGCAATTTCGTCTTACCTTTATAGATATTCAGGATATTATCATCAATGGCCTTCTGAATCGGTTTCATGATATAGTCACCGGACTTAGCCAAGCCACCGAACAATACAATGGCTTCAGGGCTGGAGAATGCAATAGCATCCGCCAAAGCTTCACCCAAGATATTACCTGTAAATTCGAAGATCTCCTGTGCCAATTTATCTCCTTGTACAGCTGCGTCATATACATCTTTTGAAGTAATGTTTTCTGCAGGAATGTTACGAAGCAAGCTGGCATCCGTACGAGCGGCAAGGAATTCGCGAGCTGTGCGAGCTACACCGGTAGCCGAACAGTAAGTTTCCAGACATCCCTTACGTCCACAACCGCAAAGACGACCATCGCGACGAGCGATCACGTGTCCTAATTCGCCTGCAAAACCGTCATGTCCATATACCATCTGGCCGTTGATAACAATACCACTACCCACACCGGTACCCAGTGTAATCATGATAAAGTCTTTCATACCACGGGCAGCGCCATAAGTCATTTCACCGATAGCAGCAGCATTTGCATCGTTTGTCAAAGCAGTGGGGATACCCAGTCTTTCTTCAAACATGGCAGCCAACGGAAGAATTCCTTTCCAAGGCAAGTTCGGAGCAAATTCAATCGTTCCCGTGTAATAGTTACCATTCGGAGCACCGATACCGATGCCTCTGATTTTATCAACGCCACCATTAGCAATAATCAATGGAAGCAGGCTTTTACACACTTCATCAGCGTATTCTTCTACTGTAGGATAACCAGATGTTTTGATTGAACTGCTGGCAATAATAGTTCCGCGTGCGTCTACAATTCCAAAGACGGTATTCGTTCCGCCTATGTCAATACCTACTACGTAGGGCTTTTCCATGTTTGAATTCATGATACTTTTATTTAAAAGGGTTAGTTAATCATTAAGTTTACTGCACACAAATTACGTAAAGAAGATTGAGTCTACAAAATGTTTTTCAAAAAAAGTTCAACCTCTTTGCAACTTTTCGTATCTTACAGCCGTCTAATAGTAGAAAATTATTAGAAAACAGAATCTAAATAAAGAAAATTGTGATACAACTAACAAACGTCAACAAGACCTACAACAACGGAGCGCCTCTCCATGTACTTAAAGGTATCAATCTCAATATCGAACAGGGAGAATTTGTTTCCATCATGGGAGCATCCGGGTCTGGGAAATCAACTTTACTCAATATATTGGGAATTCTCGATAACTACGACACCGGAGAGTATTATCTGAATAACGTGCTCATCAAGAACTTAAGCGAAACCAAAGCTGCCGAATACCGGAACCGCATGATCGGATTTATCTTCCAGTCATTCAATCTGATTTCCTTTAAAGATGCCGTAGAGAATGTAGCACTTCCTTTATTTTATCAAGGGATAAGCCGCAAGAAGCGAAATGCACTTGCCTTGGAATATCTCGACCGTCTGGGTTTAAAAGACTGGGCACATCACATGCCCAACGAAATGAGTGGCGGTCAGAAACAACGTGTGGCAATCGCACGGGCTTTAATCACCCAACCGCAAATCATTCTGGCAGATGAGCCTACGGGAGCTTTGGACAGTAAAACTTCCGTGGAAGTGATGCAAATTCTGAAAGATCTTCATAAGCTGGGAATGACGATTGTAGTTGTCACCCACGAAAGCGGAGTTGCCAACCAAACAGACAAGATTATACATATCAAGGACGGGGTTATCGAACGCATTGAAGATAATATCGACCACGATGCCTCTCCGTTCGGCAAAGACGGTTTCATGAAATAAGTAATAAGTATTAATTCCATGCGGTCGCAGCGCAGCCTAATACTTAATACTTACTTATCACTTAATACTTAAAAAAATGATTGATATTTGGCAAGAAATATACAGTACCATCAAGCGTAACAAGCTAAGGACTTTTCTCACAGGATTTGCTGTGGCATGGGGTATCTTTATGCTGATCGTCCTGTTAGGCGCAGGCAATGGATTGATCCATGCATTCGAGCAATCGGCTTCCGAACGTGCCATGAACTCCATCAAGATTTTTCCGGGATGGACCAGCAAATCATACGATGGACTGAAAGAAGGAAGACGAGTGCAATTGGATAATAAAGACGTGGACGCTACCGACCATTATTTTCCGGACCATGTCATTAAAGCGGGGGCAACTGTGTGGCAAGGAGGTATTAACTTAAGTTTCGGACAAGAATACGTCAGTTTGAATCTTTCCGGCGTATATCCCAACCATACGGAAGTAGAAGTGGTGAAACTCTTCAAAGGACGTTTCATCAATGAAATTGATATTAAAGAGCGCCGGAAAGTAATTGTGCTCCATAAAAAGACAGCAGAGATTCTTTTCGATAAAACGCATACCGAGCCTATCGGGCAGTTTGTCAATGCCGGAAATGTGGTTTATCAGGTAGTAGGGCTGTATAATGATAAAGGAGACAGCGGAGACAGCGATGCTTACATCCCCTTCACCACCCTGCAAACGATTTACAACAAAGGAGACAAGTTGAATAACCTTGTCATGACTACCAAAAACCTGGAAACGATAGAAGCGAATGAAGCATTTGAAGCTCATTACCGCAAGGTGCTGGGGGCTAATCATCGCTTTGACCCGACAGACCATAGTGCTATCTGGATTTGGAACCGGTTTACCAACTACTTGCAACAGCAGCAAGGCTCGAACATGCTACGCATCGCTATCTGGGTGATCGGTATCTTCACACTGTTAAGCGGGATTGTAGGAGTGTCCAACATCATGCTGATTACCGTAAAAGAACGTACCCGTGAATTCGGTATCCGCAAAGCTCTGGGTGCCAAGCCGCTTTCTATTCTCTGGCTGATTATCGTAGAGAGTGTCACCATTACCACGATATTCGGATATATAGGTATGGTGGCGGGCATCGGAGTGACCGAATGGATGAATAACGCCTTTGGCAATCAGACAATGGATACCGGAATGTGGACGGAAACTGTTTTCCTGAATCCGACAGTAGATATAAGAATCGCCATACAGGCTACACTCACATTAATAATAGCTGGTACGTTAGCCGGATTATTCCCTGCCCGAAAAGCAGTCAGCATCCGACCAATCGAAGCACTTAGAGCAGATTAAGACTATGAGAATAGACATGGATACTTGTGAGGAAATCCTCATTACCATTACAAGAAATAAAACGAGAAGCCTGCTGACTGCATTCGGTGTTTTCTGGGGAATCTTTATGCTCGTCGCCCTGATCGGCGGCGGACAAGGACTGGAAGGCATGATGAAAAAGAACTTTGAAGGATTCGCAACCAACTCCGGCTTCCTTGCCGCACAGAAAACGGGCGAAGCTTACAAAGGATTCCGCAAAGGCAGGTGGTGGAATCTGGAAGCTATCGACATCGAGCGTCTTCGTTCGAAAGTCAAAGATGTGGAGGTCATTACTCCTTCCATTGCCCGTTGGGGTTCCAAAGCTGTATACGAAGATAAGAAATACGATTGCAGCGTGAAAGGATTATATCCGGACTATCTCCACATCGAATCACAAGAAATGGCCTACGGCAGGTTTATCAACGAAGTGGATATACAGGAAGCACGTAAAGTGTGCGTTATCGGAAAGCGTATCTATGAAAGCCTGTTCAAACCGGGAGAAGACCCTTGTGGAAAATACATACGTGTGGACGGAATTTATTATCAGGTGATCGGCATGTCTTCCTCCGAAGGGGATATGAACATACAGGGACGGGCTTCGGAAGCTGTCACCCTACCTTTCACCACGATGCAGCAAACGTATAACTTAGGGGGACGGATCGACGTCATCTGCTTCACCGTGAAGCATGGAATCAAAGTGTCCGACGTACAACCGGAAATGGAGCAGATTATTAAAGCTGCGCATTATATCGCGCCTAACGACAAACAGGCACTTATGTACCTGAATGCGGAAGCAATGTTTTCGATGGTAGACAATCTGTTTACCGGTATCAACATACTGGTTTGGATGGTAGGATTGGGGACTCTGCTGGCAGGTGCCATCGGCGTATCTAATATTATGATGGTAACCGTGAAAGAACGTACCACCGAAATTGGTATCCGCCGGGCAATCGGCGCACGGCCCAAAGATATTCTGCAACAGATTCTATCGGAAAGTATGGTGCTTACTACCATTGCAGGAATGTGTGGAATCTCTTTTGCCGTCATGGTGTTGCAACTGGTAGAGATGGGAGCAAACGCCGACGGAGGAGACGTCCGTTTTCAGGTTACCTTCGGACTGGCAATCGGCACTTGTGCTCTTCTGATCGCACTGGGAATGTTGGCAGGTCTGGCACCTGCTTATCGGGCTATGGCTATCAAACCGATTGAAGCTATCCGCGACGAATAAAGAGGTGCGAGGGATTTCAATTATTAATCGTAAACAATAAAAATATAAATAAAGTCATGAAAAAGTATCTGAAAATCACATTATTGGTAGTCATTGCTATCATTCTTGTCGGAACATTCGTATTCCTTTATCAGAAGTCTAAACCCAAGGTAATCACTTACGAAATAGTAAAACCGGAAGTCACTGATCTCCAAAAGACTACAGTAGCTACCGGAAAGGTGGAACCGAGAGACGAAATTTTAATCAAACCGCAGATTTCGGGTATTATCGACGAAGTGTACAAAGAAGCCGGACAAGCTGTGAAGAAAGGGGAAGTGATCGCCAAAGTAAAAGTAATCCCTGAACTCGGTCAACTGAATTCTGCGGAAAGTCGTGTGCGCCTGGCAGAGATTAATGCAACACAGGCAGAAACGGATTTTGCCCGTGTAAAGAAGTTGTACGAAGATCAACTGATTAGCCGGGAAGAATATGAGAAAAGTGAAGTAGCCTTGAAACAGGCTCGTGAAGAGAGACAGACGGCTAAAGATAATCTGGAAATCGTAAAAGAAGGGATTACCAAAAACAGTGCATCGTTCAGTAGTACGATGATTCGTTCTACCATTGACGGGTTGATTTTGGATGTACCTGTAAAAGCCGGTAACTCTGTGATTATGAGTAACACGTTCAATGATGGAACCACGATTGCTACGGTAGCCAATATGAACGACATGATTTTCCGTGGTAATATTGATGAAACGGAAGTGGGACGTATCCATGAACAGATGCCGATCAAACTGACAATCGGAGCTTTACAGAATCTGACTTTCAACGCCATTCTGGAATATATCTCTCCGAAAGGGGTAGAAACCAATGGTGCCAACCAATTTGAAATCAAGGCTGCAATTACCATTCCGGATTCCGTTCAGATTCGTTCCGGATATTCGGCTAATGCGGAAATCGTGTTGCAAAGGGCAAATCAAGTATTGGCAGTACCCGAAAGCACTATTGAGTTTAATGGCGACTCTACATTTGTGTACATCATGACAGATTCAGTGCCTGAACAAAAGTTCCAGCGTACGCAGGTGACTGCCGGTATGAGTGATGGAATCAAGATAGAAATCAAGAAAGGAATAACTGCACAGGATAAAATACGGGGTGCAGAGAAAAAAGACAAATAATTGAATTCAATGAAAATAATTCGTAAAACCATATCAGCCCTTCTGCTTGCCGGAATCGGAATCACTTCTATCCAAGCGCAGAACAACTCTCCGCAAGCATGGACATTGCGGCAATGTATCGACTATGCTATCGAGCATAATATAGAAATTCGTCAATCGGCCAACAGTGTTGAAGCTAATAAAGTGAGTGTAAACACTAGCAAATGGACACGTCTTCCGAATTTGAGCGGTAGCGCCAGCCAAAACTGGAGTTGGGGACGTACTGCTTCTCCGATAGATAACTCGTATAGTGACATTAACAGTGCCAATACCAGTTTCAGCTTGGGAACCAATGTACCTATATTTACCGGTTTGCAGTTATCCAACCAATATTCACTTGCCAAGTTGGATTTAAAAGCCGCTATAGAAGATTTGAATAAAGCCAAAGAAGACATTGCAATCAATGTCACTTCCGCTTATTTGCAGGTTTTATTCAACCAAGAATTAAGTAAGGTTGCTCATAATCAGGTAGATTTAAGCAAAGACCAGCTAAAGCGCATCCAAGGGCTTCACGGAGTAGGTAAAGCATCTCCTTCTGAAGTGGCCGAAGCACAAGCCCGTGTCGCACAGGACGAAATGACTGCTGTACAATCAGACAATACGTACAAGTTATCATTATTAGACCTCACCCAACTTTTGGAATTACCTACGCCTGAAGGATTCGTGCTCGAAAGTCCTAAGGAAGAACTAGAATTCGAATCTCTCACCCCACCGGATGATATATATACACAGGCTCTTGCTTACAAACCAAGTATTAAGGCTGCAGAATACCGTTTACAAGGTAGTCTTAATAGCATTCGTATTGCTCAAAGTGCATTCTATCCACAACTCTCTTTCAGCGCCGGTTTGGGTAGCAATTATTATACGGTGAGCGGAAGATCAGAAAACAGCTTCGGCAGTCAGATAAAGAACAACCTAAATAAGTATATAGGATTCAATTTGAGCGTTCCGATCTTTAATCGTTTTTCTACACGAAACCGAGTACGCACCGCTCGTTTACAACAAATAGACTTATCTTTGAGATTGGATAACGCAAAGAAAGTACTCTACAAAGAGATTCAGCAGGCTTGGTATAATGCTCTAGCTGCTGAAAGCAAGTACAACTCCAGTGAAGTGGCAGTGAAAGCCAACGAGGAGTCTTTCCGCCTGATGAGTGAGAAATTCAATAACGGCAAAGCTACCTTTGTAGAATATAATGAAGCCAAACTTAATCTGACGAAAGCTCTTTCGGATAAGTTGCAAGCTAAATACGACTATCTGTTCCGGACTAAAATTCTGGATTTCTACAAAGGACAGGTCATTGAATGAAAAAAAATAAAGTTGAGTTTAGTATAGTAGTTCCTTCAAACATATCCGTTGGTTCATTCGTTATTATAGAAAGAACTAACGGATATGAAGTATTTTATCATCATAGTGATCGTAGTGATTAGTAATACATTTTTAGGAGTTGCTAAACCAATGAAAAATCAAGCAGAAATCTATTTTGCAGGAGGATGCTTCTGGGGAACAGAACATTTCCTGAAACAAATTCGAGGAGTAGAAAGTACTCAAGTAGGATATGCCAACAGTAATGTTGCCAACCCGAGTTATGAACAGGTCTGTTCAGGAAAAACCAATGCTGCGGAAACAGTAAAGGTGGTTTATGATCCTAAAACGGTAGATTTAAATTTGCTGCTCGATCTGTATTTCAAGACAATTGATCCTACCAGCCTCAACCGTCAGGGTAATGACCGGGGAACACAGTATAGAACCGGAATTTATTATGTAGATAAAGAAGATCTTCCTATCATTAACCAGGCTATTAAACTATTGTCTGCACAATATAAGACTCCTATCGCTATAGAAGTAAAGCCATTGACTAATTTCTATCCGGCAGAGACTTACCATCAGGACTATCTGGATAAAAATCCGGGAGGATACTGCCATATCAATCCTGCTTTATTTGAAATGGCACGCAAAGCCAATGCACCGAAAACAAAAGTGTATCAAAAACCGGATGACTCAACCCTCCGCAAGAAACTGTCGGCGGAACAATATGCAGTAACCCAGAAGAATGCCACCGAACCGGCCTTCCACAATGAATACTGGAATGAGCATCGCCCAGGCATTTATGTTGATATTACCACCGGAGAGCCTTTGTTTGTTTCTACCGACAAGTTCGATTCGGGTTGCGGGTGGCCTAGCTTTTCCCAGCCGATTCAAAAAGATATCATCGCAGAGAAGAAAGATACTTCGCATGGCATGATACGTACGGAAGTACGCAGTAAAACCGGAGATGCACATCTGGGACATGTATTCACAGATGGTCCGAAAGAGAAAGGCGGATTACGTTATTGCATCAATAGCGCCTCCCTTCGTTTTATCCCGAAAGAGAAAATGAAAGAGGAAGGTTATGGAGAATATTTGCCGCTCGTTAAATAGGCACCGCACCGGAAAGTAATACAAATCAATATAAGCTGTTTATCAGATAAACAGAACGGTGGATTTCCTCATAGGGCAATCCACCGTTTTTAATGCAGTTAAATTAAGAGAGAGAGAGAAGGAGTTTCACAACTCCTAATTTATTTTTATCTGCTGGCAGTCAGCAGAGTTGCTTCATTCGTTGCCGGAGTAGCCACGTTCATAGCCCAGTTCACACTAGATTCTTCAATCCATTTATCATTCCATTTATAGTTCATATAAGCTACCGGCATATTAGCGTCGTTCAATTCGTACACGCTCTTTTCAACAGCCGCATCGTAAGCTCTGTGAGAATCATTCCAACGTGCGTATACCAAAGTGATTTCATTAGAAGAATAAGTATAATCAATCTTGAAGTACGGCAGCCATTTGTCAGTGGAAGCATCCCATTTGAAAGCCTCTTTGGTAGCCATTCTCTTTTGATCGTCATAGGTAAAATCATATTTCATGTGGCGATAAAGAGAGCCATCTAATCTGTAAATCACCTTCGATACTACAAGATCACCTACTGTTTCTTCATTAGTAATGAAGTTATTGTTTTGTGCCTTCACTGTTGCATTAGAGATACCTGCAAATACCATAGCAACTAAAACGATCATTCTGAATAATACTGTAGTTTTCATAATTGTATATTTTTTATTTGTTCAACATTCTGTTTTTTTATTCTTCTGTTTATTAGACGGATCAAGTGTCTCAAACGGTTGCAACATTCTGAACTTTTTTCATTTTTCTTCGTTGTCCGCTTGCGACTATAGATATGCAACGAGCGTGCCAAAAAGATAACAAGCTAATAATCAGAATGATTGCAAAACAGAGTGGTGTACGAAAACGAACAGTTGTACGCTTAGAATCGAACAACCAATTAAAAAAACTGTTTATATACTACGAAACAGAATATTGTCTACCTTTGCATCCGATAAATTATCAAAATCAAACGATGAAAAAAAACAGTAAGAAACATATTCTTCTGCTGTCAGCCAGTGGGGGTCTACTCATCTGTCTCATCAGTCTTTATTTAAGTCGCAACGCTCTCTTAAGAAGCATAGTCGACAAACGTACCTCCCATATTGAGCAAACTCACGGGCTACGTATTCATTACGATAATCTGGAAATGAATGGATTGAATGAAATCATCCTCGAAGGTCTCTCTGTTGTACCCGAACAACGAGACACATTACTGACACTCACATCCACTCGTGTCAAACTGAACTTCTGGAAATTACTAAGCAGAAAAATAAAGATACGTTATGTAGCCGCAGACGGAATTACACTTGCATTCACAAAGCGGGATTCCGTCGCCAACTACGATTTTCTTTTTAGAAAGAAACCAGAATATCTCACTCGAACGTCGCCACAAACGGCCCCCCAAACAAATTACGCAGAAAGAATCAACAAAATATTAAATTTATGTTATGGTTTTATGCCCGAAAACGGACAACTAAACAATGTCTGTATCACGGAAAGAAAAAACAATAATTTTGTATCTCTCACTCTTCCTTCTTTTATCATTAAAGAAAATCATTTTCAATCCGTCATCACCATACAAGAAGACAGTTTAGCACAGCATTGGATAGCCAATGGTGAACTGCACCAACATTACAACTCATTAAAAGCAACGCTTTATTCATCTGATTCTCTAAAAGTTTCCATACCTTATATAACACGTAGATATGGTGCTAAGATAACCTTTGACACTTTATCGTATAGCCTGACGAAAGAAATAGGGTCTTCCAAACAAGTCTATCTCAAAGGAAAAGCAAGAGTGAACGGACTGGACGTATTTCATAGAGCCCTCTCTCCTGAAATCATTCATCTCGATCGCGGACAACTCTGTTACGAGATGAACATAAACGGACACTCATTTGAATTGGACAGTACCACCATTGTTGACTTCAACAAACTCCAGTTTCATCCTTATTTACGGGCCGAGAAGGAGAAGGGAAACTGGCATTTCACTGCAGCAGTCAACAAATCCTGGTTTCCGGCAGACGATCTGTTCAGTTCTCTGCCGAAAGGATTATTCAGTAACCTGGAAGGTATAAAGACAAGTGGCGAGCTGGCTTATCATTTTCTGTTAGACATTGATTTTGCGCAACTGGATAGTCTCAAACTGGAATCTGAATTGAAAGAAAAAGATTTCCATATCATAAGTTACGGAGCTACTTCACTCTCCAAAATGTCCGACGAGTTCATTTACACAGCTTATGAGAATGGAGTGCCGGTACGAACCTTCCCTATCGGTCCTTCATGCAAACACTTTACACCCTTGGACAGCATTTCCCCCATTCTAAGAATGTCTGTCATGCAAAGCGAAGATGGAGCATTCTTTTATCATCGCGGTTTTCTGCCCGATGCCTTACGGGAAGCACTGATTTACGACCTGCAAGTGAAACGCTTTGCACGCGGAGGAAGTACGATCACCATGCAACTGGTAAAGAATGTATTCCTGAACCGTAACAAGAACTTTGCGCGTAAACTGGAAGAAGCATTGATTGTGTGGCTGATAGAGAATGAAAGACTAACTACCAAAGAACGTATGTACGAAGTATATCTGAATATTGTAGAATGGGGACCGCTCGTTTATGGTATTCAGGAAGCGTCTGCTTATTATTTCAAGAAACGCCCTTCGCAACTGACCACGGAAGAAAGTATTTTCCTGGCTTCCATTATCCCGAAACCCAAGCATTTCCGCAGTTCTTTTGCAGAAGGCGGACAATTAAAGGAGAATATGGAAGGTTACTACAAACTGATTGCAAAACGTCTTGCACAGCAAGGAGTAATAAGTGAAATCGAGGCGGATAGAATCCGCCCCGATATCCAAGTTACGGGCGACGCCCGGAATAGTCTAGCCGGTGAAAAACCGGAGTCTAGTTCTCCTACCGCTGAGGAGCAATGAGATTGATATAAATAATAAAGGAATAGGTTATCTTCTTGAACTGCTGTTTCTTTCAGAAGAACGGGAAGAGCTTTGAGTGCTATTACTTCTCGTACTTCCGGAAGAAGAGCGTCTTTCTGTTTGTCCGCTGGAAACATTGCTCCGGGTAGAGCTACCGCTGCTTCGAGTAGAACTCGAACTACCGCTACTACGGCTAGAGGTAGTACTACTGCGACGGCTGGTAGTATTTTCACTACTGCGACTGGAATTACTACGACTGGAGCTAGAACTGCCACGATTGGAACTAGAACTGCCACGACCGGAGCTACCACGACTGGAAGAACTATTGTTTCTATCAGAACTGTTATTTCTATTATAGGAACCACTACTATCGTTTCGCCTACTTGAACTTTCCCTTGAACTACTACTTGTTTTTCCACTTTCACGGTTGGAACCGCTACTTGTCGAACTTCCGCTTGTCGGTCTGCGATTAGAGCTTGAAGAACCGGAACTTGTTTCCGGACGGGGACGAGTCGACGTACCAGGTCGCGTTGTCGTTCCGGGACGAGACGTATCAGGACGAGTAGATGTGCTTGGACGAGATGTTCCAGGTCGTGTTGCCAATGAACCCGGACGGGAAGAATTACCCGGACGTGTCGGTGCATTATGCGGACGAGTGGAAGTATTCGGACGGAACCGGACAGAACCGAAGTCCGAACGACGATAAGAGTGATATACTCTCTGATCTCTCACTCGGTGCGGTGCAGAGTAATGGTTGAAATTAGTATATCTTCCCCGATAGTAGCTTGTATGGTGAAAGTGCGGACGATAATGCGCTCCACAATAAGTACGGTAATGATAAGGCACACCAAAATAGAATAAGCTACGGTTCGGATAATTGATGTACACCCTGAAACTCCATTTCCCTCCGGTTACATAAATCGGCCGATAGAAATACTCGGCACCGAGAAACCGGCGATACTGCGCATCACTCAATACCCAGCGAAGATCATCGTTACGGATATCCAAAGCTTCATAATAATCATCCAATGCCCATTCGTAACCACGTGCTACGTAATCCATTATATTACGGACAGAATAAATAAAGTCGTAATTAATCTCATACGCATCATTATATTGCTGTGTACTCAAACTCAATTCATACGCCATCTTATCGGTAAGAAAACGTGTCTCCTTACGTACCTTGCTGGTGCTCATTCCAGCCATTACGGTCATATTGGCAGTCAGACCGACCGCAAAGAGTAAAAAAAGTATTCGTTTCATAATTCAATCTCCTATCATTTATTATTCCGATAATATTCCTCAATAAACATGCGTAACATATCTCTATAACCGTACAGTTAATAGTATCAACGCCGACCATACCCTATCACAAAATCATTCATCTTGTCCTTGCTGGAAGTAAATGTCAGGGTATTAATCACTGTAAAGAAAGCTTCTTTATCTACAATGCGGGGATACATTATCTTCATAATTTCCATCCGGTCATCGTCAAATGTATAAAGTTTGGTCAGTTGGAGACATTGGGCAGATGTAAAATCAGAACCGGCCAATGCAGCATTAAGCAACTTTATACGATCATCTTTAAAAGGCTCCTTCTTCATCTCATTATAAAACGTTTGAAAGAGCTGATCGTTCATGACCCTGTTGTAACCATATCCCGGGCGGTGTTCTCCTTGTCCCGGACGATGTCCCCCCTGTCCGGGGCGGTCGGGTCTTTCCGGATGCATGTTATCACGTCCGTCTACCCATATCTCTTTCACTCCCCTACCATCGAAATAAACATAGTCTTTATACAATTTTTCTCCTTTCCATACTCGCTCTCCCGGACGGGTAAAGCGGGTGGCATATACTTCAACAGTATAATGTCCGGGATTCAAATTGGCTATAAAGCAGGTAGTAGTAGGCAAACTGATTTGGTTTCCTCCCAAGTAAACAAGTATCGGAGTGTTCCCACCGTCGATACGGATTCCGTTAACAGACTGCGCTTGTAAGGAAAGGGCAGCGAACAGGATGCAGAAACTTATTATAATCTTACGCATAACTTATCTCGTTTTTATTATTTATATCTTTAATCTGATACCACAAAAATAGGGTGAGGAAACTCCCCACCCCAATGATTCTCTCTATTCGTATGTAGGGAAATCCCTATTCTGTTTAGGAATCCGCCAAAACAATGCCATCCTCGTGCAAGGTAATCAGACGTTTCTTATACAAGTCGCCCACTCCTTTCTTAAAGGTTTTCTTGCTGACACCAAACGTATCGTAGATATCTTCCGCAGGACTTTTATCATTCAAGTTAATTTGTCCCCCGTGCTCTTTGATATAGTCTAGCAGCGTTTTCGAAAAATCGTCAATCTTTTCAAAACCGGGTTTCTGAAGAATCAAATCTACTTTACCATCTTCACGCACCTGTTTCACAAAAGCTTTCATTTCCATCCCTGTCTCCAACGGACAGAATATTTCATTTTCATACAACAAACCGCTATACATATCATCTATAATTGCCTTAAAGCCTAAGTCCGTCTTCTGCCAGATAAGAATATTCACCTCTGCTCCCGGAGCATATTCCGGCTTTTCTTTCGACAGATAACGTTCCACTTTTGCTGAAGCCACAATACGGTAACTCTCTTCATCCACATGTGCATGAACCACGTATTTCCGTCCAACCTGCATTTTCATCTTCTGCTCACGGAACGGCACAAATAGGTCTTTCATCAATCCCCAGTTCAGGAAAGCTCCGTATTGATTTACCCAGGAGACTTCCAGACAAGCAAACTGTCCGACCTGCACTAACGGGGTCAGTGTCGTAGCAATCAGCCTCTCATCCATATCCAGGTAAAGAAACACATTCAAAAAATCTCCTATCTTACAATCCTCGGGCACATAGCGGGTAGGCAACAAAATCTCACCTTCTTCCCCACCATCGAGATATACGCCGAAATCGACTTCCTTCACGACTTCAAGCTGGTTGAACTTTCCTAATTCGATGCTCATATTCTTATCTATTATATTATATAAGATACAAAGATAATCTATTTTGAATAGATCCCTCAATCAGTCAGCTATAACTTTTCGTTATCGGGCAAAACTATTTGCAATGAACAATTTGCTTTCTAATATGTTAACTTTGTAGCGACAAAAAGAAAGAGTAAATTATTCACCTTTTTAAACATATAAAATTATGGAATTTCTAACCAACGAGAAACTTACGATTGTGGGAGCTGCCGGAATGATCGGCTCCAACATGGCACAAACAGCCATGATGATGAAACTCACTCCGAATATTTGTCTCTATGATCCATTCGCACCAGCTTTGGAAGGAGTAGCTGAAGAACTGTATCATTGCGGTTTTGAAGGTGTCAACCTTACCTATACTTCCGATATCAAGGAAGCGCTGACCGGAGCTTCTTATATTGTTTCTTCCGGTGGAGCAGCCCGTAAGGCAGGTATGACCCGCGAAGATCTGTTGAAAGGAAATGCAGAGATTGCCGCTCAATTCGGAAAAGACGTTCGTCAATATTGCCCGAACGTAAAACATATCGTTGTCATCTTTAATCCTGCAGACATCACCGGCTTGATTACTTTGTTGTATTCAGGTTTGAAACCTTCACAAGTTTCTACATTGGCTGCGTTGGATAGCACCCGCCTGCAAAACGAACTGGTGAAATACTTCCATATCCCCGCTTCCGACATTCAGAATTGCCGTACGTATGGCGGTCATGGAGAACAAATGGCTGTATTTGCATCTACCACCAAAATAAAAGGAGAACCCCTGACCGATTTCATCGGTACTACCCGCCTTCCGTTGACGGAATGGGAAGCACTGAAAGTACGTGTCATCCAGGGTGGAAAACATATCATCGACCTGCGCGGCCGTTCTTCTTTCCAAAGCCCGGCTTATCTGTCTATCGAAATGATTGCTGCTGCTATGGGCGGACAGCCATTCCGCTGGCCTGCCGGAACGTATGTTTCCAATGGCAAATTCGACCATATCATGATGGCGATGGAAACTTCAATTACTAAAGACGGCGTTACTTATAAAGAAATAGCCGGAACTCCTGCCGAACAGGAAGAATTAGAAAAGAGCTACGAACACTTATGTAAACTTCGTGACGAAGTGATTGAAATGGGAATCATCCCAGCCATCAAGGACTGGCATGCTTTGAATCCCAATATTGACTAATCAAACAATATTAGCGAAAGCAGAAGGCCGAAACCTGACGATCTTTTTATCGTTCCGGGTTTCGGCCTTTTTTATTTCATTGCCAATGTCATTCCCACGGAAGAACATTCCTGACAAATCCCTTTAAGGACATAATTAATGCTATGCAAAGTAAATCCTTCAGGCAAATCAATCACCGGGATATGGGTACCTTCCAGGCAGAATGTACGATGACATTTCTCACAATAAAAATGCGAATGTAAATCCTGTACCACACAATTGCAAGAGTTGTCGCAAACGGCATACTTCAACGAGCCGCTTCCATCGTCTATGCTATGTATGAGGTGATGAGACAAGAAGAGAGCGATGGTACGGGATATGGTCGATTTATCAACTGTGTCGAGCAATGTTTCGAGGTCAAGCAATGACACTGCACGCTCTGCCTGCATCATCTCTTTTATCACCAAGAGCCTTATTGCAGTTGGCTTAATGTCTCTTCTGACCAGCTTATCCAAATAAATATCTTCTTCCATCTTTCTCCTATTTTATCATTTTCTGTATTCTGACGGCGTTCATAATAGCAAGCAACGCAACGCCTACGTCTGCGAAGACAGCTTCCCAAAGAGTAGCGATTCCACCGGCTCCCAAAATCAATACAAGCAATTTCACTCCAAATGCCAGTGATACATTCTGCCAAATGATTCTTCGTGTCAACTTTCCTACTTTGATAGCTTCGGCTACTTTCGACGGCTGATCTGTCTGTATCACGACATCGGCTGTTTCAATGGCTGCATCACTGCCCAATCCTCCCATAGCAATACCGACATGACTCAAAGCAAGCACCGGTGCGTCATTCATTCCATCGCCGACAAATGCAATCCGGTTTGCCTCATCCTGACGCAATTCTTCCAGGTGTTTCACTTTCCCTTCCGGCAGCAAGTCGCCATAGGCTTTCGATATGCCGAGCTTCTCCGCAAAGTTAGTAACAATACTCTGTTTATCACCGGATAATATCTGTATGTTTTCAATATTTAAAGCTTTTAAGCGGTCAATAGCTACCTTTGCATCTTCTTTCAAGGCATCAGCCAACAACAGATAACCGGCATAACGGTTTCCAACAGCACAGACTACAATGGTATCTGTTATCTTCAACAATTCTTGCGGAAAGGATATATCAAACTTGGACAGTAACCGGCAATTACCAACCAGAACCGGTATTCCGCCTACCGTTGCTTCCAATCCGAAGCCGGCATATTCTTTCGTATCGGTAACGGTTACGCGTTCTATGTTTTGTTCTTTTGCGTAGTTTACAACAGCCTTGGCAATCGGATGTGTGCTATCACTTTCTACCGAAGCAATCAGTTTCACTAATTCTTCTTCCGAAATATCGCCTGCACTTTTACAAGCCTGCACATCAAAGGTTCCTTTTGTCAGGGTTCCTGTTTTATCGAATACCACCGTATTGATTTTGGTGATAGCATCCAGATAATTACCGCCTTTGAATAAAATACCCAATCGGGATGCCGCTCCGATACCACCAAAATAGCCTAATGGAATACTAACCACCAATGCGCATGGACATGAAATCACCAAAAAGACCAAAGCTCTGTATAACCAATCATTAAATGTGAATACAAATGCAGGATTGATAAGTGAATAGACCAATGGAGACAATACAATTAATACGGCCAGTATGATAACAATCGGTGTGTAAACACGGGCAAACTTGCGAATAAACAATTCTGCCGGAGCTTTACGTTCGGCGGCATTCTGAACAAGTTCCAATATTCGGGCGAGTGCGCTCTTGTCAAAAGGTCTCGTCACTTCAAGTCGGATTACCTTGTCGGTTACAATCATTCCGGCAAGCACTTCCTCCCCTTTCCGAATATTACGAGGCGCGCTTTCGCCCGTTAATGCAGCTGTATTAAAAGCGGCAACCTCATTCTGCATGGTTCCATCGAGTGGTACTCGCTCACCTGCCTTTATTTCTATGATTTCACCGACTTTTATCTTTTTAGGACTTTCAAGAACAAGATTACCCTCTCTAAGTACCAGTGCTTTCTCGGGTCTTACATCCAATAAGGCTCCGATATTACGTTTGGCCTTATCTACCGCTTTATCCTGAAACAGTTCTCCTACTGTATAAAATAACATCACGGCCACTCCTTCCGGATATTCGCCAATATAGAAAGCCCCCAGAGTAGCAATAACCATTAGAGTAAACTCACTGAAATAGTCTTTTTCCCTGATACTTTCCCAGGCTTCTTTCATCACCGGAATCCCTACCGGAAGATAGGCTACGATATACCATATCAAAGAAACATATCCTTCACGGAAGAATGCTAAATCGAGAGCATTCATTATTATTCCACCTGCCAGCAGCAGGAGAGAGAATATCACTTTCCCATATTCATGGAATACCGAAACCTTTGCATCAACCTTTTTTTCTGCTGCGCATGAGTGAGCGCCACAACTACAATGTCCCATAACATTCATCATTTAGTTGATGCAAAGGTAGCAAATGATTTATGCAACAAAGTTGCATAAATCGGTTTTAGCACCTTTCAATGTCAGCAATATCGCAACAGCCATTTCCAAACCGGCACGACTTCTATATCCAACTCATTCCCTGAAATTGTCCTTTCTTCATCCCAAGTAATGATATCGGTCTTTCAACCAGCTGAATCTTACTAATTTCTTGCTGACGCTCGGCTATAATTGCCTTTATTATTCGTTTTTCCATAAAATATGCTCTTTATATTGCACAAATATAGCAAAAACATGCTTAATATATTAAGCAAGACTTCTTTTTCTTTCCAACTGTAGCTACTATTTTCTTTAGTTGTCAACTGCTACTTATCCTTTACAGGACGAACTTTGACAGGACAGAAGAAGATTACATATAAATTTGATGATTCTTATTGTCAACCAAAGTTTTTTCCCGATAGTATAATGATTATCACCGGTTTACATGCTGACAATAAGCCATGACAATAGGCTGACAATAAAAAATCAGAACTTTTATTGTCAGCCTGTTCCATTTTATAAGCACCTGAAGGACATCATCGCCTGCAGTAACCATACCATCCACATAGAAAGCAGCTTTTTAAAATGAATCCCCCTATTAAATGAATGTTATATAGCCGGTATCTTTCACTTAACAAGTAGGTATTGTTCCATTAAAGCATCAGTATTGTTAACTCTCCACGGCTGTGACGAGATCTTTCCACAGCCGTGGTAGGAACTCGTCACGGCTGTGGGAAGAAGTTACCACGGCCGTGACAAAGTAAAGATAGCGGTACTTTAGTAGAACTATACTGGCACTCTAGGGCAACTACATAGGCACGTTAATGGAACTATATAGGTAGATATCACTTTGGGAGGCTGTTACTAAAATGCGACGTTACTTCAGAACATGCTTCTAAAGCTATTATTTATCAAGTCATAAAAGGATCATAAGAGATAAAAATAAGGCTGACAGTAAAAGTAGATATATTTTATTGTCAGCCTATTATCAGCATCTATTGTCAGGTGATATAGTATTGATATTCATATACTTGAATATCACCCTGACAGTTTGACAATAAAATTGGTATAAATCAATAGAAACGATCATAAAATTTTTAATTGGGAAGGGTAAAGAATTTATAAAAAGAAAGAAAAAGTTTGCCGTTCCCCTAAGAATAAATATCTTTGTAACCGTGGTTACAGTAACCACAGTTACTAATATAATTCACTGACTATGAGGTTTTATAATAGAGAAGAAGAACTAAAAGAGCTAAAACGAATTCAGCAATTGGCATTTGAGGAAAGTTCAAGAATGACAGTCGTTACCGGTCGCCGTAGAATTGGGAAGACAAGCCTCATTATGAAAGCCGTTGAACAGACTCCCACTGTCTACTTATTTATAGGGCGCAAAAATGAAGCAACCTTGTGCGAAGAATTCATCCCACTTATCGCACAAGCCCTGCAAATCTTTGTTCCGACAGAAATCCGAAGTTTCCGAAACTTATTCCAATACCTAATGCAGCTTTCGACACAACGGACTTTCAACCTGGTTATTGATGAATTTCAGGAATTCTATACTATTAATGAATCCATATTCAGCGATATGCAAAATATTTGGGACCAATATCGGAAGTCCTCACACATGAATTTGATTGTCAGTGGTTCCATCTATTCTCTTATGCAAAAAATTT
>OOBJ01000947.1_pt1 | contig 19744 bp, 17 predicted proteins | sample 1671331 | NCBI WGS metagenome assembly OOBJ01 (sample SAMN06348145, study PRJEB24527) | human gut metagenome | biome: human gut; feature: ankylosing spondylitis patient; material: feces | host: Homo sapiens | place: China | collected 2015-10 | reverse complement strand
ACAGGAAGTCAAAAATGAAACTGCGGGGGAATAAAATCCCCCGTTTTTTCGTGCAATACAGCCATTGGGAACGCCGCAAATTGCGGTGTTTTTTCTTTTCTGCGTTAGGTTTTGGCATTTCCTCGTTTTTACCGTGGAAGAAAGCAAACAGAAGAATAGCAAGCATAGGAAGCGGGTACCCACTTCCGTATTTTGCCCCGCAAAATGGCTTGTTGGGAAGTGTCCCAAACCCTCTATGAACGGAAAGGAGCGTTAGAGCATGGACGGACGGAAAAGGACGGTGCAGCTAAAGTTTCGCGTGACGGAAGCCGAGCGCGATTTAATACTGGAAAAAATGAAGTTAATACCTACCCGCAACATGGCGGCGTATCTGCGGAAAATCGCAATCGACGGATATATCATTCAGATAGACCATAGCGACATAAAGGCAATGACCGCCGAGATACAGAAGATCGGGGTCAACGTCAATCAGATCGCGCGGCGCGTGAACAGTACGGGCAGCGTCTATCAAGAGGACATAGACGAGATAAAGGGGGTGCTGAATGAGATATGGCGGTTACAAAGATTAAGCCTATTAAAAGCACGTTGAGCAAAGCCCTTGACTATATCCAAAACCCCGCCAAGACAGAAGAAAAACTGCTTGTGTCCTCATTCGGCTGTTCCTATGAAACGGCAGATATTGAGTTTGCATATACCCTGTCGCAAGCGTTGGATAAGGGAAATAACCTCGCCCATCACTTGATGCAATCCTTTGAGCCGGGGGAAGTCAGCTATGAAAAGGCGCATGAGATAGGTCGGCAGCTTGCCGACGCGGTAACAAAGGGTCAATACGAATATGTTTTGACTACCCACATAGACAAGGGGCATATCCATAACCATGTGATTTTTTGTGCGGTCAATTTCATAGACCACCGCAAATACAATTCCAACAAGCGGAGCTATTACGGCATACGCAACATCAGCGACAGGCTGTGCCGGGAAAACGGCTTGTCAGTCGTTGTCCCCGGCAGGGGCAGCAAGGGAAAGAGCTATGCGGAGTACCAAGCGGAAAAGACGGGTACAAGCTGGAAAGGCAAGCTGAAAATTGCCGTTGATACGCTTATCCCGCAAGCGTCAGACTTTGCCGATTTTCTGCGGCTGCTGCAAGCTGCGGGCTATGAGATAAAGCCCGGTAAATACATATCTTGCCGCGCACCGGGGCAGGAACGCTTTACCCGTCTGAAAACGCTCGGCGCGGATTATACAGAGGAAGCCATAACGGAGCGCATCAAGGGCAGGCGCACCCGCGCCGCCAAAGCCCCGAAGCAGGAGCGCGGCGGTATCTCCCTTGTTATCGACATTCAGAACAGCATCAAGGCGCAGGAAAGCCGGGGCTATGAGCATTGGGCGAAAATCCACAATCTCAAACAGGCGGCGAGGACGCTGAACTTCCTCACGGAAAACAGGATTGACAGCTATGCAGAGCTTTCCGCAAAAATCGCGGAAGTGAACGCGGCAAGTGAACAGGCGGCAGGCGCATTAAAGGGCGTCGAACGGCGGCTTGCGGATATGGCGGTGCTGATTAAGCATATCACGACATATCAAAAGACAAAGCCCGTGTATGACGCATACCGCAGAGCAAAGGACAAGGCGGCATACCGCGCCGCCCATGAGAGCAGTATCATATTGTTTGAAGCCGCCGTAAAAGCGGTCAAGCCCGCGTTGGTCGGCGGCAAGCTCCCCAACGTCGCCGCGCTGCAAGCGGAATATGCCGCGCTCGGAGAGCAGAAAGAAAAGCTCTACGCCGACTATGGCAGGCTGAAAAAGCAGGTCAAGGAGTACGACGTTATCAAGCGGAACATCGACAGTATTTTGCGGCGCGAAAGTGAGCCGGAGCGAGGTAAGGAAAATGTGCGCGGATAAATGCGGATTGTGTGGAAATCCCCGAAAAAGCATGGTATCTGGTATGATGAAACTATCCCAATGTAGGACTGCTGAACGCTATCCATGTTTTTACGAAACAGAGGTGAGGTTATGACGTGGGGTGAGATTTGGAAAGACTTTTTTAAGAAAACGGTTTTGACCGTCATTGTTGCCGGATTTTCTTCTGCGTGAGTTCCAGCTCGGCGTTGCATTCCTCGATGGTCTGCGGCGTTTTCTTCTTTGTCATGGGTGGTAGCTCCTTTCTTGATTTGGAAAAAAGAAAAGCGCAACCGATTTTTGTCGATTGCGCTTTGGTGTTTTTGATTATCGACCGTTCGGGGCTGTACCGCACTGTGTGTACGGTAAAAACTCGGTTAAAATCACAGAGCCGTCCTTACCGCTCATTATGATTATACCATGCAAAACACGATCTTTTCAATTCCTAATCTGCCGCAATAGCTTTCAGCATAGAGACAAAGCCCGATTCATCGGCGGTAAAGGATTCAACATACAGCTCACAGCCGTTCAGTTCAAAAACAGCGTAGTAGCAGGTTTCAGACGTGTCCTTGTAGCGACAGAGATACATCTCCGTTCCACCAATTTTGGATTTTGATGCGCCGCTCTGATACCAACTGTTCAGGTATTCTCCGGCGCGGGTATTCTTGCCGATGCAAATAAGAACCTCCTGCGTTCCGTCCTCCGACGCATAGGCAAACCAGTTCAAATCGAATGTACCGTCAAAGTAAAAACCGTGCGGGTGCAACTCTCCCTGCTCCGTAAATGTTCCGATGGCGGTCAAACGGTCGGCAAGGTCGATTCCGTAGTATTCAAACATTTCCTCGCTGCTTTTCCTGATGAGCGTATCTTCGCTCAAATTGGGAAGCAGCATCTGCGGCAGCTCGGCAACCTCATTCACATTGATAACGTCCGCAGTCTTGTCAACAACGGCACTGCCCGGATTGGTCGGGTCATCAACAACGGCGCCGTTCGGGTTGTTGGGGTTTGTGATGCCATGCTGACCCAGAAAGTTTGGCAAAGCATAGATTGCAGCGGCAAGCATGACAACAAGGCAGGCAGCCATATAGCCGCCTTTCAACCAACTGCGCGATTTTCGCTTGCTCGCATAGTTTGCGGCTTCCTCATAATATTTGTCAGAAACCTCGTTCATCGCTTCAAAAAATCGTCTTGTGTTCATACGAATACCTCCCTTTCCATCAAGTATTTCTTCATCTTCCGGCGGATACGGGCAAGTCGGACAGATACGTTTTTTTCGGATAAGCCTACACGGTTTGCTATCTCTGCATAGGTATCAAAATAAGCGTAGCGGCGCATGAAGATGATACGATTCTCCACACTTAACGTATCAAGAAAAGCGTCGATGATGGCGGCTAACTCCTTTGCTTCAATTTCCGCTTCCACCGTGTTTTGGGCGGGCAGATAGGCTTCCATCTCCTGCATGGCAACTTCACAGACGCTTTTCCGCTTTGCAGCCTCGTTTCGGTAAAGGAGCTTCAATGAAATGTTCCGAACGATTTTGCAGATATACGCCTGCAAGGATTGCGGCTTTGTCGGTGGTATTGTGTTCCATGCGCCTAAATAAGCGTCGTTGACGCATTCCTCCGCATCATATCTGTTATTTACGATGTTGTATGAGAGCTTGTGACATACCTTTCCATATTTCGTATCCAGCTCTTGGATTGCCTGCTGGTCACGCTCAAAAAACAACTCAATGATTCTTGTATCTTCCATCATCCGCACCGCCTCCTTTCCGGCTTCACTATATAAGTACGGTTTTAGGGCGAAAAACTACAGGTTGCGCGTGGTTTTTTCAAAAATTATAGCAGATTTTTGTGAACGCTTCTACCCATGCCGTTTACGCTGTTTTTCTTCGCCGCTTTGCTTGCAGCTCTCCGGCGCTCTGCACTGTCTGTTTTCAAGTTTTCCATGAATAATACAACAAGTTCCTGTGCAGTTTCTTCCGGCGAAAGCAGGTCAAGGAGTACGACGTTATCAAGCGGAACATCGACAGTATTTTGAGGCGTGAAAGTGAGCCGGAGCGGGGCAAGGAAAATGTGCGCGGATAAATGCGGATTGTGTGGAAATCCCCGAAAAAGCATGGTATGATGAAACTATCCCAATGTAGGACTGCTGAACGCTATCCATATTTTTACGAAACAGAGGTGAGGTTATGACGCGAGGTGAGATTTGGAAAGACTTTTTTAAGAAAACGGTTTTGACCGTTCTGATTGCTGGAGTGCTGTTTTATTGGGCTGCACTGGTATTCACAAAGGACGGGGCAACGAACTACTTTTATGTGTGGCTGTGCTGCGGCATCCCCTTTGGCATACGCCGTATGTTCGTATGGCTTATCCCACGCGGCTTCGACCTTTCCGGCACGGTGGGCGTCGTTGCGCTCAACTTCATTGTGGGCGGCTTGATTGGCGGCGTCATTCTGATATGGCGGCTTGCGGTCGCGGCATGGTATATCCCACTGACGATATATCGGCTTCTAAACGTCGGCAGGGTCGGCGTAGCAGAAATCGGCGAGGAATAAGCAAAAAAAGAGAACGGGGCGCGGCAGCCGATGATGGCCACCGCGCCCCGTCTTTTCGTGGGTGCTGCTTTAAGGGTCTGTTACGCAGTAGAACACTGTTTTTGCGGGTTTAGGCATAAATCCCTTGTCATGCTCAAATCGCGTCTGAAAAGAGGCATGGCGTAAGGGCTTTTTCGCGCCTACTGCGTAACGCGGGTGCGTCGTTTCCGCATCCGCTCGGCGGCTTGCCTGCGGGTGATCCGCTTGCGGCAGTCCGGGCAGTATTTGACGCTGTTTGAGGTGGACGCAAACGCCGCGCCGCACTCGGCGCACCGCCGCCTGTCCTCGGCTTGGTAAAGCTCCGCGTAAAGCAGCTTGTCGGCGGGAAGTACGGCGTTTTGAAACCATCTGCAAAGAAGCGAATAGGAAATGAGCTGCGGACAAACGCACTCGTCCCCATCGTCCAGCAAAATGCAGTTCCCGCCCATACAGTTGCAGCAGGTTTTCTTGATAAGGGCGTTCGCTTTGCGGCTCTGCTGCGGCGTCAGCCGTTTCAGCCCGCTCATACTTCGTCGGCGGCAGATACGGCGAGAGCGGCAAAGTCAGCGTCGCTCATGGCGCGGAGCTTTGCAAGGGTACGCAAGGCAAGCTCGCGCATTTCGCCGTCCATATAGGGCAGCGCACCCGTCATTTCCCCGATAAGCTCCCTGCGCGTATCGGCGATGTAGATGCTGATAAGATTTGTTTCCTCAACGGTAAATCGGTTCATGCTCATACCTCCATTTCGTGATGTTTTGTTTTTGCCGCCCGCTTCGGCGCGGCTTTTTTCTTGTCGGCGGCAAGCTGCGCCCGGATAGAGGGGCGGGGCTTGCGAATATCCAGGTTGCGGTTTTCGTTCTTGTCGATCAGCGCATAGATGCCGTGCCTGCCCTCGATTTTGGAAAAGGTCAGCGACTTGTAGGGAAGCAGCGAGAAAAGGCGGTCAACGTCCCGGCTCGACGCAAGCATCATAAATGCCGGGGCAAGCTCTGTCATGTAGTGGGTTTTGTTCGGGCTGTTGGGGCTGCACTGACGTTTCATTTCGGCAACAATGCGCCGTGCTTCGGCTTCAATCAGCCCGTCGCGCAGGGCGGCGATATGCGCCTTGAAGTCCCCCGGCGAAAGCTGCTCACGGCTGCGCCGTTCCTCTTGCAGAAGATCGCGCAAGGCTTCGGGGGCGTTTGGCTGCATCTCAAAGCGGAGAAACGCGCCATACTGCGGATCGGGTGAACCGCCAAGGTATCTATTTGTCGGCTGGCTACGCTCGCCGCGCTCATAGAAAAGCGTTACGATGTCTGCGGGAAGCGCCTGTTCCCGAACGTGCCGGAAATGGGCGGCATAGTCCAGCTCATAGAGGTTTCCCCGGATTTTGCCGCGCTCCCTGCCTGTCAGCTCCACGGCGTAGGCAAGGATGCGGTCGCGTGTCTGCTCCCCGTGGAACTTCCATGTGTTGTATGGGCGGGTGTCTTTGAGAAAAACGTCGCGCTCCCGGAAGCAATGCGTCCCGGACGGACGGGAAAGCCACAAAAGCGTCCTGTCCTCACGGTCGGGGCTTGCAGCAGCTTTGTGAATGATCTCCTTGTCAATCTCAAAATCGCTTTGGTAAAAGCCTGTATTCTGCTTCATCACCGCATCAAGGCAAGCCAGTATATCCACGTTTTCAAACTTCTGCATACGATCAGATCCTTTCCAAATCCTGCGTTTTGCTCCTTTGCGCCTTTCTCTGGGCGGTCTGCTCCTTTGCCGCCCGAAGCTGCGCACGGATCGAGGGCTTTTCCTCTTTGCCGCGCTCCTTATCGGCATGGATGGCGTTCGCAAGGTCAATCAGGGAAATCGGCTCACCCGCCTTTGCTTTCTGCTCCAATTCCCCGACGGAGGGCGTCTGCGGCGTGTTGTTGATGATACCGTCAAAATTGTTGTCGTTCTGCTCCACAATATCCTCAACGTGCTTTAGATAATTCTGCGGCTGCAAAAACTCCGGCGTCTGTCGATAGCCGATGCTGTCAACGTAATGCGCCGTGTCCTGCCCGTTCTGATGCAGCACCACCACATCGGAAACGGAAAGGCTGTGCCCCTTAAAGTCTTTTGGGTGGTCGATATTAAAGCGGGTAAAAATAGCTTCAAGGCTCGTACCCGGTGCAAGGGGTGCGGAATAGATCAGGTCATAGTTCGCAGGATCAACCGCGTGTCCCGCTGCGGTCAGACGGTCGTAAGGCTCAAAGCGCAAATCCCGCGTTTCGTCGCCGCGTTTGAGCTGGTAAATGGAAAAGCTGTCCCTGTCCGGCTCCTGCGCCTGTGTGCGCTCCGCAAGCGTCTTTTCGGCACGTTGCAAAACGGCATTGCTGACGGGTAGCGCATACAGCCCGGAAGTAGAGGAAAAGCCGACGTTGTTGAAAACATAGTCCACCTCACTATCTTTCAACGCGCCCGCCGCAAAATACTTCTCCCGCGTGGGTTCTGCGCTCACCTTGCCATCCGCAATGTCGTAATTCAGCCCGGTTTCGATATGGGAACAGATTTTTCCGTCTATTGCCAGTGTCACATAGTACCAGCCCATATATCCGCTGCTTTGACTGTCCGCGCCGTCGTTGAACTCAACGTTGAGCAGGGTGTAGGGCTTCAAGCCCTTCTGCGCGGCAATGGCATTGTCCTTTGCTTCGCGCTCCATGAGGGAAGCGAGAGCGGCTTCCTTTGTCGCGCTGACGATCTCCGGGTTGTACCGCAGCAGGGTATCGTTGACAAGCTCCCGCTGTACCGCTGCGGTCTTTGCTTTCGGCGTAAGGCGGTTGCCGAGAAACAGGGACGCGCCGTTATCAAAGCGGATGGATATATCGCTTGTACCGCGCCATTTTCCCGTGCAGGGCGACGTTTCAATCCTGCCCGCAGTACCGCCGAACGCCTGCGCAATCACTCCGATTTTTTCCTGTGTGGAAAGCGCCTCGTATTTCTCTGCGATTGCGGCGGCTTTTTTCTGCAAGTCCGTAAGGGGTTTTTCGGTCTGCTGCTCCTGCGCGGCGGCAAGATCGGGCGCGGCTTTCTCGGCTTCGTGCTGCTTTTGCAGCTCTGCGATATGTCCGTCAATGCTGTTGATGATGTCAGCGGCAGCAGAGCGGATCGTTTCAAGGGAGCTTTTCAGCTCCGCAAGCTCCCGCCCGCTGCTCCACCCGGCAACATAGCCGAAAGAGTAGTCCGACGTATCAAGCCCGTAATGCTGGCAAACGGTGTAGGCGACGCTTTCCGCTTCCACCTCGCGGGTGCGGCGGTCTACGCGGGGCTGCTGCTCGTCTTTGGGAGCGTTCAGGTCAATATCGTGCAGCTTTGCGTGGGCGATTTCGTGAATGGCGGTTTTGAGCGTTTGCAGCTCGCTCATGCCCTCGTCAAGCGCGATGCGCTTGTCCTCCAAGTGATAATAGCCGTGTGCGCCGCCCTTGATTTTCTCAAAGCCGATGGGGACGGGAGAGGTCTTTTCAAGGGCTGCGAAAAAATCACTGTACTGCTCCACATCGCCCGTCAGCGCGTCCACGGCAATATCCGGCAATTCCTTTCCCTCGGTTTGGGACACGTCAAAGACGGACACCACCTTGTAGGCGGGTATAGTGATCTCCTTTTCCTCGGTGACGGGCTTTCCATCCCTGCCGATCACGGGCGTTTGGGTCTGCGGGTCGATTTTCTCCATTTCCTGCTTGATTTTGAACGGCGACGGGGCGATAATCTTAATGCCTTTTTCACCTTTTTTGACGTTGCGCTGAAACTGATTTTTCCATGAGTTGAAGCCCGCGATAAGGGAAGCGTCGGGCTTCTGCATGGCGATCAAGAGGGTGTTGTTGAAGCTGTAATTATGAAACTTTGACATGACGCGCAAATACTCTTTGTAGCGTTCGCTGTCGAACAGCTCCGTAATACCTTGCTCCAAACGGTCGGTAATCTCCTTGAGCTTTTCGGCTGGCTTCTCTGCGGTAAGGTTGATAGGGATAACGGGCTGCGGCTGCGGCGGCTCGACAGTAAGGGGCGCTGCCTGCATCGCGGCGGCATCCATTTCCACCTTTTCCGGGTCAAGGCGCGTCGGCTGCGGGTAGCTCATAATACGGTATTCTTTGGGAATATCGCGCCCGTTGTACCACTCCGAAAAGGTGTTTTTATTGTTGTAAACATAGCCTTGCTCGGTGAAGCGTCCCCCGTCATTGATAGCGGCGTCGCGCCCGTATTCCTCATACATGAAATACTTTTTTGCTTCTTCGGGCAGTTCCAATTCGTCCAGCTCGTCGATAAGGTAATAGCCGTAATCTTCCTCGCTTTGGACGGTGGGATAAAGCCAATAGCAATCAAGGTTTTGTGCAAGGTTGATTAGGTCTTTGAGATTTCCTGCGTACTCACCAAGCGTTACCGCCGCTGCAAACTTCGCTTTGTCCTCGTCACGCTGCATTTCAAGCAGCTTGCCTAAATAGTTCAGTTCGTCCATGCTGCCGCTTTGGATAACGGCAAGTGGCACGTCAAACGGGCAATCCTCGGTGTTTGCAAAGCCGCCCACAAAAAAATCCTGCGGGTTGTCGACGGTAATACCGACGCTACGCATAGCCGCGTGTAGCTGCTCCTGTGTAGCGGGCATGGGAAGCCATGCACCGCCCGGTGCGCCCGTTTCAAAACGGCTGTGGCTGTCAATCAAGATAGAAAATTGTTCGCTCATTCATTCGCTCCTTTCAGTTCGTTTGTGTAGAGGGTTTGGGACACTTCCCAACAAGCAAAATCCCCATTCTGCGCGTAGCGTCAGAACGGGGATTTTACGGAAAGGGTACCCCTTTCCTATGCTTGCTGCGTAAGTTCTTTGTCCCTCGCAAGCTCGATACGGTAGTTGACGTATTTCCCGCCCGTATCGGCTAATACAATGCTTCCGTCATAGGTTTTACCCGTTTTCGGGGAATACAGCTTTTTGACCTTCGCCCTGCCGCCCGCAAGCAGCGCGGCGGCAATTTTCGGGGTAAAGGCGGTTTTGCGTTCCTCGAAAAAGCGGTCGTTTTTCCACATGACAAAGGCGCAGTCCTTCTTTTCGCAGTAGTAGTTTTTTCTGCCCTCGCAGACCTTCCCGCCACAGCGGGGGCATTTGCCGATCACCGCCTTTTCCTCTTTGAACAGGTCTTTCTGATTTTCGGAAAGAAACGGATAGGCTTTCACCAGCTCCCGCGCCATTTCTTCAATGCCTCGCATGAAGTCCTCCGGCTCGGCTGCGCCCCTTGCAATCTGTGTCAGAGCATTTTCCCATTCGGCGGTAAGCTGCGGAGAGGTCAGCGTATCGGGCAGAACGCAAACAAGGTTGTTGCCGTTTTTGGTTGGGATAAGCTGTTTGCCCTTGCGCTGCACAAAGCCGGATTTGACCAGTTTTTCAATCACAGCGGCGCGGGTAGCGGGAGTGCCAAGCCCCTTACGTTCTGCGTCCGGGTCGGTGTCCGCGCTTCCGGCGCGTTCCATAGCCGAAAGCAGGCTTGCTTCCGTGTGCGGCTTCGGGGGCTGCGTGTCGTGCGCCGTAACTCTTGCGGCTGGGCTGTCAAAGCTCTGTCCCTCGGCAAAGGTCGGTACATCTAAAATAAGCTCGTTTCCCTCGTCGCCCTCGGCGTCGGGCTTTCCTTTCAGCGTCGCCCGGTAGCGTCGTTCAAGCTCTTTCCACCCGTCGGCAAGAATGGTCTTGCCCCGCGCTGTAAACTCATGGTCGGCGCAAGAGAAAACCGCCGTTACCGCATCAAAAATGTGCGGCTCGGCGGCGGCAAACAGCAGACGCGCCCCGGCAAGGGTGAGGATATTTCTTTCGCTTTCCGGCAGCGCGGCAAGGTCTGCTTTCGCAAGCTCCATTGTCGGAATAATGGCATGGTGGTCGGACACCTTTTTGCTGTCAAGCATCCGGGCTATGTCCGGCGCAAACGCCGCGCCTTTCATAAAGGGCAGCTTGCCGACAAGCAGCGCGGCAATATGCACCGCCGTATCGCCCATGTCGTCGGTCAGATAATTGTTGTCCGTTCGCGGGTAGGTAAGCAGCCGCTTTTCGTAAAGGGCTTGTGCAAGGTCAAGGGTCTGCTTTGCGGTGTAACCGTAAATGCGGTTGGCTTCCCGCTGCAAGCCCGTAAGGTCAAACAAGCGGGGCGGCTGCTCGGTTTTCCTCTCACGCCTCACCGAAATGCACACGGCCTGCGACGCTTTGCAAGCCGTTTTTACCGCTTCTGCTTTTGCGGCGTCGGAGATCCTTGCGCTTGCCGCTTCCGCGCCGCCCACATCAAGACGGATGATATAGTATTTTTCTTTCTTGAAAGAGGTGATCGCCGCGTCCCGGTCTGCAAGCATTTTTAAGGTCGGCGTCTGAACGCGCCCCACGTTTAGGGTTTTGCCGTGAAGGACGGAGAAAAGGCGTGTGGCGTTGATGCCGATGATCCAGTCCGCTTTTGCGCGGCACAGAGCAGACGCATAGAGCGCGTCATACGCTTCGCCGGGTTTCAGCTCCGCAAGGCCTTTTTTGATCGTGCTTTTCTCCATAGAGGAAATCCAAAGGCGGGAAAAGGGCTTATCGCACCCCGCCGCATGGTAGACAAGGCGGAAAATCAGCTCGCCCTCGCGCCCTGCGTCGCAGGCGTTGACAACCTCGGAAACGTCGCTGCGGCGCATGAGGTCTTTTAGGATTTTGAACTGCTTTTGCCTGTCTTTGAATACGGTATATTGCCACGGCTGCGGTAGGATCGGCAGGCTGTCATAGCTCCACTTTTTGTACTGCTCCCCATAGGCGGCGGCTTCCGCAAGCTCCACCAAATGCCCCACGCACCATGAAATGAGGTAGCCGCCGCCCTCCATATATCCGTCCTTTTTGTTCTTTACGCCAAGGGCGGCGGCAAGTGCCGCCGCCACACTCGGCTTCTCTGCAATGACTAACCTCATTCCTCGTCCTCCTGTTCCTCGCTGCCTGCTTCCGGCTCATCCTCGCCGTAATCGTCAAAATCGAAATCGTCAAGGTCGGTGTCGCCCTTGATACCCTGCTTCGGCTTCATAATCTTAAAATAGTAGAACGCGCCGCCACCGGCAAGCAGGGTAACGACAAGGAAGATCACAAGCCCGCCCGCATTGCTTTTTTCTTTCTCCGGCGGCGCATCGTCCGGCTCCGGCACGGCTTCCTTGCCTGCACATTCGGTCATATTGACAGAGCATACCGGGCAAGCGGTATTGACTGCGCCCGCCTTGCATTTATCCTTACAGGTGCAAACGGCGGGTGCCTGCGCCTTGCCGCTGCCGTCCTCCATGAGCGCCATCAGATCGGCTTCGTCCACCTGATTGAGAAAATGTACGGTGTTTTCGCCCTCGGCGGCGCGGTCTACGATGATGTAAAAGTAGTTGCCGTTTTTGCTCTGCACAATGATAAACTGCTTGTCCTCGGCTGCTTCTCCCTCAATGTCGTCAATCAGCGACAGATTACCGTCCGGCGTAAGGGGCTGCGGCTCGGTTTCTACGATCACGCCGCTGTCGTTGGTGGGAATGTCCTCACCGCCGCCCGCATAGGCGGTAACGGAAAAGCCGCCCAAGAGGACAAGGGCGGCAAGCAGGGCGGCGGCTGTTTTGAAAAAGCCTTTATTCTTCATCTTCGATTTCCTCCTGTTCCATGTAGTCTGTCCCTGCGGCGGCAATACCGGGGATCGGCTCGCCGGAAAGCAGGGCGGTAAGCTCTGCGGGGGTTACGCGCATGGAGCGCACAAGAGAGATGATTTGCAGGTTTTCCGCTTCGGTTTTCTGCGCCGCAAGCTCTTTCAGCCTGTTCTGATACTCGGTGATTTTCTCCCGCGTTTTCTGCATTTCCTTTTCAATGCGGTCAATTTTGCTATTTGTCATACTGTCAAAACTCCTTTCAAATTTTAATTCCAATTCATCAGCCCATAGCCCTTGATACAGGCGTAATCAAGAGGATAGCTTCTGATTTTGCAGGCGTCGCCGGAATTACCCTCCACGGTGTAAACGCGGCTTCCGTCTGTGCCGATTACGATACCTACATGGTCTGCGCTGCCGTCTAAATCCCAATCAAAAAAGATGGCGTCGCCGGGAGCGATATTCTCATAACTCCTCGCGCCCCATTGCCCGTGAGAGGTAAACCACGGAACGCCCTGCGACTGACAGCCCGCAAAGCGCGGCTCGGAAAGTCCAGCCTGTCCGTAACACCATGACACAAAGCAGGCGCACCAAGCCACGCGGCTGTCAAAGCCGTACCAGCTCCAGTAAGGCGCACCGCCTACATTGCCGACTTGCGACTTCGCTATATCCACAAGGACGGTGTTGCCGGGGCGGGTGCCGTTGACAAAGGTAACGCCGCTTAAATCCTCGGACGCGGAAGTGTCCGCAGAGCCGCCGCCAAAAACGAGGGGTTTGTTGCCGCTTGTTTGCAAATAGACACGGTACATTTCAAGCTGCTCCGGCGTTAGAAGCTCCGATACAAAAGAGGATATAGATTTGTTCGTCAGCGTTACATTGAGAATGTAATAGTTATAGGGGACTTCAACGGTGTAGGTATAGGTATGGGTGTTGCCCTCCGCATCCGTGTAGCTGCCTGTGCGCTGTTCCGTGCGGTAGCGCACTTCGATTTCTTCCGTGACGGTCAGCTTGTATTGCAGATTGAAAATGCGGTCAAGCTCTGCCTGTGCGCTTTGTGGGGTGTATGTCTGCAACAGGGCGGTCAGGTAGGATGCTAATTCATGGGGATTATGCCCGATGTACGCAAGGTCGTAGCGGTATTCGTCATAGTCCGGATAATCGCGCTCGATATTGTCTATCCTGCTTTGCAGATCGTTTTCCTTTGCCGCATAATTGTTTTCCACCGCTACAAGGTCGCTGTCCTCCGATGTGTAAGAGGTTCCGATTACGCCGTTGACAAGCCCCGAAAAGAGAGCAGAGCCGGAGGAAATGGCGGACATCAGCATGATAAGCAGGAGCAGCGCACACCCGGCAATCAGAAAGGCTTTCCAATGCCGCCCTACAAAGGCGGCGGTCTTTTTCGTCGCTTCGGCGGTTTTCTTCGCCGCCTTACGGGTGTTTTCTGCGGCTTTCCTTGCGGATTTTGCGCCGCCCGTTCGTACCGTCTTTGCATACTGCCGCTTGATCTGCTGCTTCTGCCAAAACCGGGAAACGGGGTTAGACGCGGCAAGCTGCGGATTATCGTGCAGCGCCTTTTGATACTGAAAATCGGCGTTTGCCTTGAACGCGGCTTTTTCCGCTTTTGCCGCCGCCCGGTAGGGTTTCAGCTTGCGGCTGCGGCGGTTCTTTCGCACCTGCCGCGCCCCCGCCCGGATGCCGTGCTCGGCTAATTCCTCGCTCTTGTGCGCTCCCTCCACGCCGGAGTTGTCCTTTTCAACGGAATGTATCTTATTGTGGACGAAAACGCCGACCTCCTGCACGGGGCGGGAGAGGGGGTTATGCTGCTGTCTGCCGCCCGGTATGGGTTTTTCCTTTTCCTCAAAGCGCAGGCGGGTTTTGCCCTTGCCTGCGGCTTCGTCAAAGGTGCGCTCTTTTGTCAAGACTTTCTTTTTCGGAATAGCCGCCCGCGCTTCCTCCAAGCGGTCGGCGGCTCTTTCCGATTTGCGGATCGCCTTTTGAAGCTCCGGCGTCGCCCGTTCTTCCTCGGTGAATTGCAGGCGTGAGGTCTTTGTTTTTGCCGCCGCTTCCCGCTGCGCCCGCTTTATCGCCTTTTTGGATGCTGCGCGGGTATGGGCAGCGTCGATATGCTTCAAAACACGCTCGGCTGCGGCGTCGTCCCGCTTCGGGGAAAGCTCCGGGGTATGGGGACGAGCTGCCGCGCCGCCGGATGGGTGCGGAAGCTGCTGCGCGGCTTCCTGCGCCGCCTGTTCGGGCTGCTTGGAAAAATCCGCGTCCTGCTCGCGCCCGCTGACCAGTTCGGCGGTGCCTGCGGTTTCGTTGACCTCGATAAGCCCGTCCCGGCTCATTTTCTGCGTAATTTTATCGCGGGGTTTCAGCTTTTTGCTCAATTCGTTTCACCTCCGATCCGCGCCCTTGCAAGGGTGCAATAGTCATAGTTCAGTTCAATGCCGATGTAATGGCGGTCAAGGCTTTTTGCCGCAAGCCCCGTCGTGCCGCTGCCGAAAAACGGGTCAAGCACAATGCCGCCCTTGGGACAGCCCGCCAAAATGCAGGTTTCCGCCAGCTTCGGCGGGAACGCGGCGAAATGCCCGCCCTTGTAGGGTACGGTGTTGATATGCCACACGTCCCGCTTATTCCGCGTGGTCGGCATGAGGGCTTCATCGTAGTAGCCGCCTGTCCGCGCCCGGTTGATGCCCTGCACCTTGCCCTGTCCGGGTACCTCGCCGTCGTATTTGTGTCCCGCGCTGCGCCCGCCCCGGTATCGCGCCGCCGTTGTTGGGGCAATGGGTTCCGCAATGGCGGCGGCGTCATAGTAATAGCTCTTGGACTTCGTAAGCAAAAAGACGTTCTCATAGCAGCGGCTCGGTCTGTCCCGCACGCTTTCGGGCATGGGGTTGTCCTTCTGCCAAATAATCGCGCTGCGCAGATACCACCCGTCAGAGCGCAGGGCAAAGGCTAAAAGCCACGGAATACCGATTAAGTCCTTTTGCTTGCAGCCTGCCGCCCGTCTTGCAAGGGATAGGCTCTGTCCGTTTCTGCCTTTCGGGTTTTTCGGGTCGGTGTAGCTGCCCTTGTTTCCTGTGCCGCAATAGGTATCGGCAATGTTCAGCCAAAATGTACCGTCCGGGCGCAGCACCCGTTTCAGCTCACGGAAAACCTCGACAAGCCTTGCGATGTACTGCTCCGGCGTGTCCTCCCGCCCGATCTGCGCGTCCATGCCGTAATCCCGCAGGGCGTAGTAGGGCGGGCTTGTGACGCAGCAATGGACGCTCTCGGCGGGCAGCTCCCGCAGGGCGCACAGCGCGTCGCGGTTGATGATGGTGTCTAATCTCATGTGCCGCCCACTTCCTCCGGGCGGGTCGTCATTACCCGGTATAGCTCGGTATTTTGCGGAAAACGGTCAAGGAAAGGCAGCACCACGTTTCCGTAGAAGATCAGCCCCTCGCCCGCTTCGGTATGGGTAACGTATTTCATCTGCTGCGGGGAGATATTGAGCTGCCTTGCAAGGATTTCCCGGTCGCCCTGCGCCTGATTGAGCATGAGGACAAAATCGCTGTTCTCAAAGATATTCTCAACTTCACGGCTGCTCAAAAGGTCTTTGACATTCTGCGTGATGGCGGTTGGGATCCCGCCCCATTTACGAAAACGCTTCCAAATCTCCACGGAATAGGCGGCGGTTTGTTCCTCTTTGAGGAGCAAATGAAACTCGTCCATGTAGTAGCGGGTGGATTTCTTTTCAGCCCGGTTTATGGTTACTCTGTTCCACACCTGATCCTGCACAATGAGCATCCCCAGCTTTTTAAGCTGCTTCCCAAGCTGCTTGATGTCAAAGCAGACAAGGCGGTTTGAAAGCTCCACATTGGTACGGTGGTTAAAGACATTCAGGCTGCCCGAAACGTAAAGCTCCAATGCCGCCGCCACCCGCGCCGCTTCCGGCTCCGGCTGCCTTAAAAGCTCGTCGTAAAGGTCGCCGAGGATCGGCATTTTCGCCGGGTCGGGGGCGGCTAAAAACGGGCGGTACACGTTTCTTACGCTGCGGTCAATGACGGTCTTTTCCACGGGCATCAGCCCCTCCTTGCCGCCGATGACAAGCTCACAGAGGGAAAGGAGAAAGTCACTTTTCAGCGCAAGGGGGTTGTCGTCCTCGCTGTAATTGAGGTTAATATCCATAGGATTGACATACTGGGTGCTTGTGGGGGAAATGCGGATCACCTGTCCGTGCAGGCGGCGCACAAGGGGGTAATACTCCGCTTCCGGGTCGCAGATGATGATGTCGTCGTCGGTAATGAGAAAAGCGTTTGTGATTTCCCGCTTCGCCGCAAAGCTCTTGCCGCTTCCGGGGGTGCCGAGGATCAGCCCGTTGGGGTTTTTCAGCCGCTTGCGGTCGCAAAGTATCATGTTGTTTGAAAGGGCGTTCAGCCCGTAATAGAGTGCCGCGCCCCGCTGAAAAAGCTCCTGCGTGATAAAGGGAATAAAAATCGCAGTGCTTGATGTGGTAAGCCCCCGCTGGATGGGGATAAGGTTTTCTCCGATAGGTATGCTCGACAGTAAGCCCGCTTCTTGCTGATAGTCAAGGCGGGTTAAGGCGCAGTTGTATTTCTGCGCGATACCCGCCGCTGCGAATATGTCATTTTCCAGCTTTCGCTTCGTGTCCGCCATATTTACCACAAGGAAAGTCAGGAGAAACATTCGCTCGTTGCGGCTCTGTAAGTCCTGCAAGAGGTTTTTCGCTTCGCCGCCGAACATGGCAAGGTCAGAGGGGATGATGTCCATATCGTAGCCGCTGCGTACCGCTTTCTTTTGTTCCTCGATTTTCATTTTGTCAAGGTCTGTTATCTTGCGCTTGATGGTCTTGATAGCTTCGGTCTGGTCGATGCTCTTGATGTGGAGATTGACGACGATCCCCGTTTCAAGGTCGAGAATGTCTGCAAGCATACGGTCGTTCAGCTCCGGCGCAAGGATTTCAAGGAAGCTGACCGCGCCGATTTTGCGTCCCATGCGGAAATATCTGCCCTCGCCGAAACGGAACGAGGACGGGGCGATAAAGTCCTTTGTGGTAAGCCCGGACGGGGTGAGCCAGTCCCAAGAGAAACGGAACGGTTCTCCCTCCGGGTGGAATACGCTGTGCAGGGCTTCCAGCCGTTCATAGCCCGTCATGGGGCGGGCGGCTGCGCCCAGCACCTTAAAATTATTCAGTATGTCGGTTTCAATACGGGCAAGCCGCGCCTTTGCCGCGTTCAGATTGTCCGCTTCCACGGAAAAGGTAATGTACTTTGACTTTACAAAGCCGTTGTTGCCCTTTGCAAGCTGATGTTTCAGCATATCCGCGTACTCGGTGCGGATGGAATTGAAAGCGTCGTTTTGCGCGGGGATCGCAACAACCTCCTTCGCGCCGCCGCTGCGCGTTCCCCGGTTGATAAAGGAAAGCTGCACACTAACGGTCGCGTCAAAATAGTTGAGAAAGTCGCACCAGTTCTCAAAAATGGCGGTCTTATCGTCTGCCTGCGCAAGCTGATAGTTGATGTCGTCGTAAGCGATGCTCTTGGAGTATTTCTTTTCCGTAACCTTGCAGATACCGTCCGGGTACATGGCAAGATACGGTATGGTCTGCTGCGCGGTGTGCGCCTTTCCGTCGCCCTTTGCCGCTCGGATCAGGGCGGCGATTTCCTTTTTCTCGGCGCGGGTGAGCTTACGCCTGTTTCCTGCGTGTTTTGCATTTGTCGTTGACAATAGCCGATACCTCCTTTTCAAGTTGTCTTTGCCGTTCGAGGACGGCATAGAAGTTTTCCGTCTGATAGGGTCTTTCTTTCGGACGGATAAATTTTGTCTGTATGATGTTCTTAATCAGCGTTTCAAGGGGCTGCCCGTGCTTTTCGTACATGGCAAACAGAAAGCAGGGCAGCATAACGAGGATCATCACGAACGCCGCAAGGCTTGTGCCTGTGCTGCCTTTGAGCAAAAAGAAAAGCGGCAATCCTACAAGGAGCGCCGCCGCAAAGAAGATAAGCTGTCGCTTCGTGAGATTGAAAGCGACCTTTGTTTTGATGCGGGACAGGTCTTTTGGAACGGGTACATACGCCATAGAAAAATCTCCTTTCGTTACATTTCAATACTGTTTGGGAGTTCGTTGCCCCATATATCCCACCCCGGCGTTTGCTGTCGGGCAAACAGCTCAATACGGGGCAAATCCCCCATAAGGGCAACGATTTTTTCCCGCGCTGCATCCGGCTTTTTGCTGTGCTGCTCTATGGGGCTGATAAGAAACTGATGTACGCCCGCCGACTGCCGCTTGGGTTTGCCCTTGGTCGCCAGCAGACAGATTTCCGCGTTGCTGCGCGTCCAATAGCCCATACCGTAAAACCAGGACGGGCTTTTGCGGTTACGTTTGAGCCAAACGAACGCCACCGTCCGATACCGAAAGCCCCATGCGCGGATCAGCCGCAGGGCTTCGGGAAGCTGCGGAAAGGTCGCCCACAAAAACAGGGCGCAGTCCTTCGCCGCCAGCTCCGGCACGGGCAGGGCGCACAGCTCGTCAATGCCCATGGTGGGATAGTGCTTTTCCGCCGCGCCCTGCACCCTGCTCCGTTCATACCGCCACGGGGGATCTGCGTAAATAACGCTGTATTTCTTGGTGATGGAAAACCTCCTTTTAATGTGCATGGAATAATGATTTTGCCAGTGCGCCGGATTTCAAAAGGTTAAAGCAAAGCAGCACCGTATAGGCTGCGATGGAGAATATCGCGGTGTGCAGATTGTCCGCTATAACCATGTTGTTTACCAAAACCGCGTAAATGCCGACGCATATCATAATGAGGAAGCCTTGAAAGCCGAGGGCAAACAGGCCTTTTAAGTAGTTGTTTCCGATTTGCCCCCATTCCCGGTTTGTCATGGTGGCGAATGGAATAGGCGATACGGAGCAGTACAGGTAAATCTCAATCATACGCCCGTACAAAACAACCGTTATCAGCACCGACATGATTTTCATGCAAAGGCTGACAAGACTTGTTTCGAGCATAAGCAAGAGCAGTTCGGGGATTTCCATTGCGTCAAGCCCGGCTTGCATGGACGAGAGTGCGGCGGCAACATCAATGCTGGTGCTGCCGCCGATCACGCCCGCCGCGCCGGAAACAATGTGCTGCGCCATGTCGAATACCGCCATAGTGATGTCAAAGGTATGCGTGACGATAAACACCGCAACGAACGCTTTGAAAAACCACTTAAAGAACATGAACGTGTCGATGTCGTGCATATTGTTCTTCTCCGTTACCATGCTGATTAGCTCCACGCATAGAACGTAGGTAATAACAAGCCCCGCAATGGGGACGATCACATTTTCCGATAGCGTCTGTATCATGGAAAATATGCTTGCGTTCCACCCCTGCGGGGTCTTGCCTACCTCGGCGGCAATCGTACCGACCTTTTCGTTTACGTCCCCGAACATAGTTGACAGATTTCCGTTGATCGCTCCGATCAGGATTTCCTTGATCCATTCGTTAATCGCGTCAAGTATGCTCTGCATAGGACATTACCGCCGCTTAACCGAACAGCCCTTTGAGCAGGGGAACGAGAACGCCGCCAATCAAGGCAACGCCGCCGCCCGCCATAAGCTGTTTTATCCCCAATTAGGTGTAAAACTCTGCTCGATGGCGGGCGGCGGCGTGT
>OOBJ01000940.1_pt1 | contig 19845 bp, 13 predicted proteins | sample 1671331 | NCBI WGS metagenome assembly OOBJ01 (sample SAMN06348145, study PRJEB24527) | human gut metagenome | biome: human gut; feature: ankylosing spondylitis patient; material: feces | host: Homo sapiens | place: China | collected 2015-10 | reverse complement strand
GCTTGTTGTACTCTTCCTCGATAGTACCGAGAACCTGACTAACTGCCTGGATGTATTCAGGCTCATTAGGGAATCTTCTCTGAAGATTCGCGATCACTTCTGATGCTTTCATAATCTATATCTTTTATTGGGTTTAAAAATTTCTATTTTGTTATTTCCGATTGCAAAGTTAAAGAAAAAGTTTGAAAAAAAGAACAAAAAGACAGAAAAAATAAAGAAAAGGTGTAAAAAGGTAAGTTTTTAACAGTTTGTAAGAGGCTCTTATTATAGAATTGTGGGCGTACACCTTATTATATATAGGGAAAACAGCCCGATTATACATAGGGAAACAGCCCTGTATTCTTTTCAGCCATGAGTAGTTACTGATGGTGGTAATTACTCAGCATAAGTAGTCAACTATGAATATGACTGAGATAAATGTTCTTTAGTCTGTAAAAATCTATGTTCTAAAGTATCGAACTTATGTTCTAAACTACCGAACTTATGTTCTAAAGTTTCGAACTTATGTTCTAAAGTATCGAACTTATGTTCTAAAGTATCGAACTTATGTTCTAAACTATCGAACATAGATTTATCTGTGGTTTAACGATTTTAGTTGACCACTCTAAGTATTATTGATAATATGAGTTGACTCAGTTATTACTTATTTATTTATTTATAATTCGCGTAGACTTACTCAACTTTCGCAAATATGTTCCACACGCCCAGAAGGGGCAGAAGCCCTTAGCCTGTACTTGAACCACTTTGCGAAACCTCAGTTACTTAATTATTAGTCTTATTTACAGTTGACTATTCATGGCTATAGGGGGTGCAAAGTAGTTACTGATAGAGGTAAGTGCAGCTAAAAAAGTAATTGGCAGGATCATCTTAAAACAAAAAAAAGTATCTTAAGAAACATCTGCATGTAACTTAAGATACTTTTTGTTTTCAACTACAGTTTCTTCTTGCTTCAGGTAGACGAGAAACTGGAGCTGTTGTTATTTTTTGAAGCCGAAAATGCGCTTGATGAATTTCTTGACTACATTTTCTTTCTTCTGAGGATTTACGATAGGCGTAACTTTACGTGTGGTTGATTTTTCAGAAGTCTTCTTCTGGCTGACACCTCTTCCTCTGCCGTTGCTGCCTGGGCGTACATTGCGACGCTTGCCGTTGTTGTCCTGGCTGCCTGGCTTGTTGTCTGTCTGTGCCTGTCTGTTGCGTGACTTGTTTTCTGTCTGATCGCTTGCAGGACGATTATTGCCTTTACGTCGGTTGTTGCGATTTTGCTTATTCTCGTTTTCAGGTTTGCCACCATTGTTCTGCTGCTGGCTGTTGCCTTGCTGCTGGCCATCCTTGGTACGAGGAGCGTTCTTACCCTGTTGTCTGGCGTTGCCCTGTTGTTTCTTGTTCTCTTTGTTCCTGGGCTGGTTGTTGTCTTGCTGGTTGTTGCCTTGCTTGCTGTTTTCCTGTGGGTTGTTGTCTTCTGTACGACGCTGAGCCTTTTCAGGTCGGTTGGCAGTTTTATTGGCAGGTTTGCGTTTGTGTGCAGTCTGTTCACGATCTTTGCGTCGTCTGCTCTTTGCGCTGTTGTTGCCTGCCTTTCTGGGCTTGTTCTGCTTGGTGTATGCAGGTCCTTCGCCGCATCCTTCGGGCAGAGCAACCTTTTCCACTTCTTTTTCCAAGAACTTCTCTATCTGCTGGAAATAGAAGATATCTTCCTCGCTCACAAAGGTGATAGCCACTCCGTCGCGGTCGGCACGTGCAGTACGTCCGATACGGTGCACATAGTCTTCAGTATCGTGAGGCACATCATAGTTGATAACCAATGCGATATCATCGATGTCTATGCCTCGTGCCACGATGTCGGTAGCTACGAGCACATCGATTTGTCCGCTCTTGAATTTGAACATCATATTGTCGCGTTCAGCCTGGTCCAGGTCAGAGTGCATCTCGCCACAGTTGATATGTTTACGCTGCAGTGATCCTGCCACTTGCTTTACCTTCATCTTGCTTCCGCAGAAGATGATGACTCGCTGCAGGTCGCCAGCTTTGAAGATGTCCTTGATGATATCCATCTTCTGTGTCTCGTAGCATACGTAAGCTTTCTGCTGTATCTTCTCGGCAGGTTTGCTTACTGCGAGTTTGATCTCTACAGGATTCTTGAGCAGAGTCTTTGCCAGTTCTTCTATTTTCTCGGGCATTGTGGCAGAGAACATAATGGTCTGGCAAGTTTTTGGCAATTTGGCTGCGATGGTCTTGATATCCTCCGAGAATCCCATGTCGAGCATGCGGTCTGCCTCATCAAGAATAAAGAAGCTTACCTTGCTGAGGTCTACATTGCCCAAGCTGATATGAGAGATGAGTCGGCCTGGTGTAGCTATCACCACGTCTGCACCCATGCGCAGGCTTTTCAGTTCCTGGTCGTAACGGTTTCCGTCGTTTCCTCCATATACAGCCACGCTGCTTACGCCTTGCAGGTAATATCCGAAGCCCTGCATGGCCTGGTCTATCTGTTGTGCCAACTCGCGTGTAGGCGACATGATAACACAGTTGATGGCATCAGAAGGATAACCACCGTCGTCGAGTTTGCTGAGCACTGGCAGCAGATAGGCAGCAGTTTTGCCTGTTCCGGTTTGCGCAACTCCCATTACGTCGTTGCCTTTCAATATCTCTGGAATACACTTTTCCTGTACAGGGGTGCAAGTGTCGAAACGCATATCGTAGAGCGCATCGAGCACGTTGTCATTTAAATCTAATTCGTCGAAATACATATTTCTTATTTTTCTTTTTCCTTTTTTCTTTTTTTGTCATTAATCATTAATACTTACCTCGGTGCGTTGCGGTAGCAGAAGTATGCCACGAATGCGAAGAGGAAGTTGGGCATCCAGGCAGCCAGCATAGGTGGGAAGTTGTCCTGGATGGCGAATGTGGCAGAGATGGTTTGCAGCATGATGTAGCTGAAACTCAGTGCCAGTCCGATGCCGAGCGATGTTCCCATTCCACCTTTGCGCTTGCGCGACGAGAGCGACACACCTATTATGGTAAGGATGAATGAGGCGAATGAGGTTGCAATTCGCTTGTGATATTCCACCTGGTATTGCACCACATTGCCTGAACCTCGGTTGATCTGTTTGGAGATATAATCCTTCAGTGCAGGACTGGTAAATGTTTCCTGCTGTCCCTTGGAGTATACCAGGTCGGTGGGTTCCATCATGATGATGGTGTCTTTCTCGGCTCCGCTGGTGATGTGCTCCTTCAGTCCCTGGAGCTGTCGTACCTTCCAGTTTCTTATTTTCCAGTGGTACTTGGAGTCGGAGATGGTGTCGTACTGCACCTCCATGGCGGTGAGGTGGCTTACCAATTTCTTGTCCTTGAACTTGTCAAGGCAGAAGCCGAAGCCTTTCTTGCTTTGGTTGTCGTAGTGCTGCAGATATGCGATGACGCCCCTGTCCACCTGCAGCTGTACGTTTTCTGCCGATGTGTTCTTGCTCTTCTTCTTGTACTTGATTTCGAAATTCTGTCTTACCACCGTTCCATAGGGAATAACATAGGCAGAGAGGGCATACGACATGGCCGAGAGCATGATGCAGGTAATCATGTAAGGGCGCAACAGCCGCTTGAATGAGATGCCTGATGCCATGATGGCGATAATCTCAGAGTTGCCAGCCATCTTAGATGTAAAGAAGATGACGGCAATGAAGACAAACAGCGCACTGAAGAGGTTGGCGAAGTAAGGCACGAAGTTGAGGTAATAGTCAAAGACGATAGCCCTCAGCGGTGCATGATTCTCGGTGAATTTAGGCAGGTTGTCGTTTACGTCGAACACGATAGCCACCGAGATAATCAGCAGGATAGAGAAGAAGTATGTGCCTACAAACTTCTTGATGATGTACCAGTCCATGCGCTTGATATACCTGAATGGGTTCAGGAACCTGAGTATACGCAGGAAGGCCAACTTCTTTGCGAGCCATTGTGTGATGTGTATGAGCCCAGCAAAGTGTTGTCCGAACCATCTTTTGGCTTTATAGAGCCTGCGATGTTTTCTTAATTGATGAAATGTCTTCATTTTATGTTTTTGACCTTTTAATAGGTCTTTTTTTGTTCGACCAGTCTGTCTGTGGTCTTTGCGTTTGTTCTCCCAGCCTGTGGTCTTTATATTCTTTGTCCCAGCTGGTCGATGATCGAATTTTTCCATTGCACGAAGTCTCCCTGCTCGATGTGCTGTCGCGCATCGGTGACGAGTCGCAGATAGAAGGCCAGATTGTGTATGCTTGCTATCTGCATGGCCAGGAGTTCCTGTGCCTTGAAGAGGTGATGGAGGTAAGCCTTGGTTGTGATACGGTCGATGTCGCATCCGTCAGGGTCTACGGGACTGAAGTCCATTTCCCATTTCTTGTTGCGCATGTTCATCGTTCCGTTGTAGGTGAAGAGCATGGCGTTGCGTCCGTTGCGGGTTGGCATCACACAGTCGAACATGTCCACTCCTCGTTCTATGGCCTCGAGTATGTTCTGTGGTGTACCCACACCCATGAGATAGCGCGGCTTGTCCTTGGGCAGGATTTCGTTCACCACCTCTATCATTTCGTACATCACCTCAGTGGGCTCGCCTACGGCAAGTCCACCGATAGCATTTCCGTCGGCTCCCTTGTCTGCCACATATTTGGCCGCCTCTCTTCTCAGTTCGGGGAAGGTGCAGCCCTGCACGATAGGGAAGAGGCTTTGCTGATATCCGTACAGCGGTTCGGTCTCGTTGAAGCGCTTGAAACAGCGGTCGAGCCAACGTTGTGTCATCTCGAGACTCTTCTTGGCATACTGGAAGTCGCTTTGTCCAGGAGGACACTCGTCGAACGCCATCATGATGTCGGCACCAATAATTCGCTCAGTGTCCATCACGTTCTCGGGTGTGAAGATGTGCTTGCTTCCGTCGATGTGAGAGCGGAACTCGCACCCCTCCTCACGCAACTTTCGGATGCCTGTAAGCGAGAACACCTGGAATCCGCCACTGTCTGTCAGGATGGGTCGGTCCCATCCGTTGAAGCCATGCAGTCCGCCTGCGGCCTTGATGACCTCGAGTCCTGGTCGTAGGTATAGGTGGTAGGTGTTGCCTAAGATGATCTGTGCCTTAACCTGTTGGCGCAGTTCCTCGAAGTGCACACCTTTCACTGATCCGACAGTTCCCACTGGCATAAAGATAGGAGTCTTTATCTGTCCGTGGTCGGTGGTGATGATGCCTGTGCGTGCATCACTGGCTTTATCTGTTACTTGTAGTTCGAATTTCATTCTTCTTGTTTATATTGATTTCTCACTCTCCTTTCTTCGCATCCTCGGGAATCGTGAAATCGATGGGATGTTCCACCTTTTCGTCGGTGAGCGCAAAGTGCCATACATCGGCAACATTCTCCACATAGTGGAATTCCACTCCCTTGCGATAGATCTCAGGAATCTCCTCAATGTCTTTCTTATTGTCCTGACAGATCACGATATCGGTAATGCCGGCTCGCTTGGCGGCCAGAATCTTCTCCTTGATGCCACCTACGGGGAGAACTTTTCCACGAAGTGTTATCTCTCCTGTCATGGCAGTGTTCTTTCGCACCTTGCGCTGTGTCAGGGCCGATGCGATACTTGTAGCGATGGTGATACCAGCAGAAGGACCGTCTTTAGGAGTAGCTCCCTCGGGCACATGGATATGGATGTTCCAGTTTTCGAAGATACGATAGTCTATGCCCAAGAGGTCGGCGTGCGCCTTGACATATTCCAGCGCAATGACCGCCGATTCCTTCATCACGTCGCCCAGGTTTCCTGTCAGGGTGAGTTTGGCAGCCTTGCTCTTGCTGAGCGAGGTTTCTATGAAGAGGATTTCTCCTCCTACCGATGTCCATGCCAGTCCTGTTACCACGCCAGCATATTGGTTTCCCTGGTAGATGTCGCGTGTGAAGATAGGCTTGCCCAACAGTTCTTCCACCTCAGCAGGAGTGATGGTAGGCTTCTCCAGTTCTTCGGTATATGCCAGCTTGTATGCCATCTTGCGCAAAGCCTTGTTGATAGCTTTCTCGAGTTGGCGCACTCCACTTTCGCGTGTATAGTGGTCTATCAGGTCTTCTATGGCAGCTTTGGTAAACTTTATCTTGGGCTCATACTTGTCGAGACCGGTATTCTTCAGTTCGCGTGGCACCAGGTGTCGCTTGGCTATCTCCACCTTCTCCTCGATGATGTATCCGCCCACCTCGATGAGCTCCATACGGTCGAGCAACGGACGTGGAATGCTGCTGATATCGTTGGCAGTAGCAATGAAGAGCACCTTCGACAAATCGTAGTCTGTATCGAGATAATTGTCGTGGAAGGCATTGTTCTGTTCTGGGTCGAGCACTTCGAGCAGAGCCGATGCCGGGTTTCCGTTGATGGTGTTCTGTGTCACCTTGTCTATCTCATCGAGGATGAATACAGGGTTGCTGCTTCCAGCCTTCTGAATGTTCTTGATGATTTGTCCGGGCATGGCTCCTATATAGGTACGGCGGTGTCCTCGTATCTCCGACTCGTCGTGCAGACCGCCCAATGACATACGCACATATTTTCTGCCCATCGCCTCGGCGATGCTCTTTCCAAGACTTGTCTTGCCAACTCCTGGAGGGCCATAGAGGCAGAGGATAGGGCTCTTCAGGTCTCCTCGCAGCGATCTTACAGCCAGGTATTCCAAGATACGTTCCTTAACCTTTTCCATGCCATAGTGCGCTTTGTCGAGAACTTTCTTGGCATGCTTGAGGCTCAGGTTGTCCTGAGTATATTCATTCCAAGGCAGGTCTACCATGGTCTGCAGGTAGTTGACGAGGATAGAGTAGTCGGGGCTCTGTGGGTTGATGGTTTCGAGCTTGTTCAATTCCTTATTGAACGCCTTGGCTGTAGCCTCGTTCCATTTCTTGTTCTTGGCCTTTTCAGCCAGTTCTTTTCGCTCAGGATTCTTCTCGTCTCCCCCCAGTTCCTCGCGTATGTTCTTGAGTTGCTGCTGCAGGAAGTATTCTCTCTGCTGTTCGTCGAGGTCGAAGCGTGTTTTCTGCTTGATGTCCGACTGTATGCTCAGCAGCTGCAGCTCTTTGTGCTCGGCTTTCAGAGCGATGTAAAGACGGTCGCTGAGGTTGTCTTTCTCCAGCATCTCCATCTTGTCCTCTATGCTGAAAGGCATGTTGCTGCAGATGAAGTTGGCAGCTATCATGGGGTTGGATATGTTGTTGAGGGCATATTCAGCCTCATTGGGCATATCATCGCAGGCATGTATGAAGTTGGTTGTTTCCTGATGCAGTGTGTCCAACAGCGTCTGGAAATGCACGTCTTCCAGGTTGGGCCACTTTTCTGGCAGACTGGTTACCTGTCCTTTGTAGTAAGGACTTGTTGATGTGATCTGTTCGAGTCGGCATCTGCCAAGAGCCTGTACCACGATGGTTATGTTACCTGATTCTACTCCTGGCAGTTCTACTGTTTTTATGAGTTTAGCAAACACACCAGTCTTATAGAGGTTTCCAGATGTGGGGTTTTCTGTAGCCTCATCTTTCTGGCAGAAGATACAGAATACCTTGTCTGGATTTTCGATTAGCTTTTGGGCGAGCTGAACGCTCTGGGGTCTTCCCACGATGATGGGTGCCAGAACGGTAGGAAAGATGACGAGATTGCGTGTGCAGAGAATAGGGTATTCTCCAGATTCTCTTTCTGCCACCAATACAGAAGCATCGCCGTCAAAATCGGCTATCATTTGAAATTGTGTATTTTGTTTTCTGTTCATATTCGTTTTTAGAATTCTTTTTAGGGTGCAAAGGTAGTCATTTTTATTGAATTCAGAGGGGTTGGTATAGATATTTTAATATATTCGTGGCATTTTTTTGTAAAAATGATAAAATAAAACAGACTTGTTTGCGTTTTTCCTGAGGTAAGCGAAAGTTGCGTAAATCAGAATAAAAACAAGAAACGGTGGCAGATTTTCAATTCAAACATTTTGGAATCATGCAGGATAAGTGCGGCATGAAAGTAGGCACAGACGGCGTACTCTTGGGAGCATGGGCTTTGGGAGGCAGCAGGGTGCTGGATATAGGTACGGGGACAGGTCTCGTAGCACTCATGATGGCTCAGCGTTTTCCGCAGTCAGTAGTCGATGCCATCGATATTGACGAGGAGGCTTGCAGGCAGGCTGCCGAGAATGTGGCGGCAAGTCCTTTTGCCGGAAGTGTGCATGTGAGTCATTGTCCGCTGCAGGATTTTCTGTCTTCCCAGCCTTACGATGCCATCGTCAGCAATCCGCCTTTCTTTGTCGACAGTCTGAAGAATCCTGATGTCAAGCGCTCGCTTGCCCGGCATACAGACACACTGCCTTTTGCCGACCTCTTTGCCGGAGCCAGACGTCTGCTTACGGAACATGGTTTCCTGTCGATTGTTGTACCCACAGAAGTGTTTGGTAGGGTGGAGGAAGAGGCTTATTATAAGGGCTTTACACTTGTTCGCAAATGTATGGTGAAGACTGTGGAACGCAAGGCTCCCAAACGGCTTCTTCTTACCTTCTCCCGTAGCCGTATGGGCAACTTTGAGGAGTCTACAGAAGTGCTCCAGTTGCCGGATGGCAGTCGTTCGGAATGGTATTCTCGGTTAACAGAAGAATTTTATATCAAGTAAATTTCAAAGGAGTTTTCAAAGGAGTTTTCAAAGGAGTTTTCAAAGGATTTCAAGGAAGTTAAGAAGTTATCGCTCCCTGCGGTCACTGAGGAGCTAAGACAAATGCTTAAGTGGACTTGAAATTAAACAATCCCTTAAAGGCATTTGTCTTAACACCTTAACTCCTTAACTTCTTAACTTTTTAACTCCTTCGTCAAGCATCATAAGTTCAGTTTGCTCTGCACGAGTTTGCTCAGCGCCTCCACCTTTCTTCCTTGCTCTCTGATGTCGCTTCTCACGGCATTGAGACCGTTGAAGAAATCAGCAAAGGCCGACTGTATGGCGTTGGGTTTCCGGGCATTCTTGTCGGCAAATGGGTTGACGATAATCTTGATGCCTTTCTCCTCCAAGTGCACATCAATGTCAGCACCCGTCATAACCGGGTCGCCGTCATAATGGATGACACCAGGCTTGGTGCGGGTAATATGCAGCTTTTTGCATCTGAACGACTTAATCTTGGAGTGCTTGTCGAGCGTCTTGTTGAACATATCGAAACTTACCTGCGGAGCCTCCAGTACATCGAAAGGCTCCATGATGACCACGTCCATCAGTCCGTCGCTCATCGATGCCTGTGGAGCGATATAGGCGTTGTTGCCATATTGAGATGCGTTGGCACACGAGATGAGGAAGGCCTTGTATTGCTTTGTTCCCGTCTCGTCCTCGAGGGTGTAGGTTTCAGGCTGATACTTCAGTCCTTCTCTCAGAATGTTCTCAGCATAGCTGATGGGTCCTCGTTTGCCGCTTTCGGCAAACTTCATGCTTACGAAGGCGTCAAATCCCATACCGCAGGTACAGAAGAAAGGATAGCCGTTGATGACCCCATAGTCGAGGTCGTGAATCTCGCATTGGTTGATGATCTCAATACTCTTTTTCAGGTTCATGGGCAGCATGAGGTGACGAGCCAGTCCGTTGCCCGATCCACAAGGCAGAATTCCCAGGGCTGTGTCGGAGTGTACGATGGCTCTTGCCACTTCGTTGACAGTACCGTCACCTCCCACAGCCACCACAATGTCAACATGAGCCTCCTTCGCCTCGGAAGCAATTTCCGATGCGTGTCCGGCTCTTTCCGTAGTTCTTATCTCGTACTCAAAGCGGTCCTTGTCCAGAATGCTATCTATCAGGTTGGGGATGGATGCTTTGCTTGCCGTGCCCGAGATAGGATTCATGATAAAAACGATCTTCTTCTTCATCTAATTAGACAGAATTTTATGAATATTCAGTTGCAAAAGTAATAAAATTAGTATAAAAACGCCTTTTTAGACCCTAAAAAAACACTAAAAATCAACTTTCTTGGAAAAAAACACGATATATTAGTTCTTTTTTGTATCTTTGCACCCTGTAAACTTAGAAATTATAAAAAGTACACCTATTCATAATGGGACAATTACAAGAAAAATACAAGAATTATCGTGAACCTCAGAAGTATATGGCTGCCGGTGTGTACCCATACTTCCGTGAGATCACCAGTAAGCAGATGACGGAAGTTACCGACATCGATGGACATAAGATTTTGATGTTCGGTTCTAATGCTTATCAGGGTTTGACCAACGACCAGCGTGTTATCGATGCAGCCAAGGCTGCTCTCGACAAGTATGGTTCTGGTTGTGCAGGAAGCCGTTTCCTCAATGGAACCCTCGACCTTCACGTACAGCTCGAGAAGGAGTTGGCCGAGTTCATGCACAAGGATGAGTCCCTGTGCTTCTCTACAGGTTTCTCTGTCAACCAGGGCGTGTTGGCTTGTGTGGTAGGCCGCAATGACTATATCATCTGCGATGACCGCGACCACGCCAGTATCGTAGACGGCCGCCGTCTTTCGTTTGCAACCCAGCTGCACTATAAGCACAATGATATGGAGGATCTTGAGCGCGTACTCAAGACCTTGCCTCATGAGGCTATCAAGCTGATCGTTGTCGATGGCGTCTTCTCTATGGAGGGCGACCTGGCCAACTTGCCAGAGATTGTCAAGTTGAAGCACAAGTACAACTGCTCCATCATGGTGGACGAGGCTCATGGCCTGGGTGTGTTTGGCAAGCAGGGACGTGGCGTATGCGATCACTTTGGTCTTACCGACGAGGTCGACCTCATCATGGGTACATTCTCCAAGAGTCTGGCGTCTATCGGTGGTTTCATCGCATCAGACAAGGACACCATCAACTTCCTGCGTCATTCTTGCCGTACTTATATCTTCAGTGCATCCAACACTCCAGCAGCCACAGCAGCAGCCTTGGAGGCTCTTCACATCATTCAGAACGAGCCAGAGCGCTTCGAGCAGTTGTGGGATGTTACCAACTACGCCCTGAAGCGTTTCCGTGAGGAAGGTTTCGAGATTGGCGAGACAGAGAGTCCTATCATTCCTCTCTATGTGCGCGATGCTATGAAGACTTTCGAGGTAACCAAGAAGGCTTACGACCGTGGCGTATTCATCAACCCAGTCATCCCTCCAGCATGTGCTCCTCAGGACACATTGGTACGTTTCGCCCTCATGGCTACTCATACCAAGGAGCAGGTAGAACGCGGTGTGAAAATTCTGAAGGAGGTCTTCGTAGAGGAAGGCGTCATCAAGTAAGCGCTACTTATATTGGAATTACACCTATTTATATTATAGAGAGAGGCAGCCCTTGGAATGAAGGGCTGCCTTTTTGGAAAATAAGTGTTTTGTGACGGTAAAATAATAACGAGATAAGAAAATATGATTTCAGTAGAAGGCTTGAAAGTCGAGTTTGGCGTAAAACCTCTCTTCCACGATGTGAACTTTGTCATCAACGACCGTGACCGCATAGCCCTGGTGGGCAAGAACGGAGCAGGTAAGTCGACGATGCTCAAGATACTTTGTGGTATGCAGAAACCAACAGATGGCGTTGTGGCTGTGCCCAACGAGACAACGATAGGCTATCTGCCACAGGTGATGAAGTTGCAGGACGACACCACCGTGAAGGAGGAAACCCGCAAGGCCTTTGCTCATAACACAGAGATGAAGGCACGTCTCGACAAGATGCAGCAAGAGATGGCCGACCGTACCGACTATGAGAGCGAGTCGTATGCCCAACTGGTAGAGAAGTTTACCCAGGAGCATGAACGCTACATGATGATGGGCGGCGAGAACTATGAGGCAGAGATAGAGCGCACGCTTACAGGTCTGGGCTTCACCCGCGATGACTTCGACCGTCCTACCCGTGAGTTCTCTGGTGGATGGCGTATGCGTATCGAGTTGGCTAAGATACTGTTGCAGAAACCCGATGTGCTTCTTCTCGACGAGCCTACCAACCATCTCGATATAGAGAGTATACAGTGGTTGGAGCAGTTTCTTGCCCAGAGTGCCAAGGCGGTGGTGCTGGTCAGCCACGACCGTGCCTTTATTAATAATGTTACCAACCGCACCTTAGAGATAACCTGCGGCAGGGTAGAGGACTATCGTGTGAAATACGACGAGTATGTGGTACTTCGTGCAGAGCGCCGCGAACAGCAGTTGCGAGCCTACGAGAACCAACAGAAGGAGATTGCCGATATCAAGGACTTTATAGAGCGTTTCCGCTACAAGCCCACCAAGGCCGTGCAGGTGCAGAGCCGCATCAAGCAGTTGGAGAAGATCGTGCCCATAGAGGTCGACGAGGTCGACAACAAGCAGATGCACCTCAAGTTTCCACCCTGTCTTCGCAGTGGCGACTATCCCATTATCTGCGACGAGGTGCGCAAGGATTATGGCTCGCATACAGTTTTCGACCACGTCACCCTTACCATCAAGCGCGGTGAGAAAGTGGCTTTCGTCGGCAAGAACGGCGAGGGAAAGTCCACACTTGTGAAGTGTATCATGGGCGAGATTCCGTTTACAGGAACGCTGAAGATAGGCCATAATGTGCAGATAGGCTATTTCGCACAAAACCAGGCACAGCTCTTAGACGAGCGCCTTACCATCTTCCAGACCATAGACAATGTGGCCACGGGCGATATGCGCCTCAAGGTGAACGATCTCTTGGGAGCATTCATGTTTGGCGGCGAGACCTCCGAGAAGTATGTCAAGGTGCTCAGTGGCGGCGAACGCAGCCGACTGGCGATGATCAAGTTGCTGCTCGAGCCTGTCAACCTCCTGATTCTCGATGAGCCAACCAACCATCTCGACATGCAGTCGAAGGATGTTCTCAAGGAAGCCATCAAGGCCTTCGACGGAACTGCCATCATCGTGAGCCACGACCGTGAGTTCCTCGACGGACTGGTAGACAAGGTGTATGAGTTTGGTGGCGGAAAGGTACGCGAGCATCTGGGCGGCATCTACGACTATCTACGTGCCCACAATGCCGAGACCATCCAGGCAGCCCTTGCCAAGGGCGAGCCATCCATGGGCGCTTCTTCAGCCAAGCCACAGCAGCAGGACGCATCGCCTGCCGCAACAGACAATGCGTCGTCGAAGAAGCAGAGTTACGCCGAGCACAAGGAACAGCAGAAGAAGATTCGCAAGGCCGAGAAGGCGGTGAAGGACTGCGAGCAGCGTATCGCCACCTTGGAAAAACGCAAGAAGGAGATTGACGACTTGCTGATGAAGCCCGAGAATGCCACCAACATGGAGCTCGTCACAGAGTACACCTCGCTGATGCAGAAACTCGATGAGGAGAACGACAACTGGCTCGTCCTCTCCGAGGAGCTGGAAGAAGTGTCAGGGCAATAAAATCCAGACAAAACAACAATAACCAAATAATTATAACATTATGAACATGAAGATGATTATCCCGATGGTGATGATAGCAGCCATGCCTATGGGTGCAGACGCACAAAACAAGTCGGGACTTGTCATGAGCAATCTTGACAAGACGACAAAGCCTGCCGACGATTTCTATCAGTTTGCCACAGGCGGATGGCAGAAGAACAATCCTTTGCCAGCAGCCTACAGCCGCTATGGAAGCTTCGACCAGTTGCAGGAAAACAACAACAAGCGTATCAACAGCATCTTGGGCGAGCTCCAGAAAAAAAACTACAAGAAGGGAAGTATCGAGCAGAAACTGTCCGACTTCTACAAGTTGGCGATCGATGTCGACCGCCGCAACAAGGAGGGCATAGCTCCCGTAAAGCCTCTGCTCGACGAGATAGCTGCTGCCCAAACCAAGGCCGACCTGCAGAAGTTGCAAATCAAGTATGCCTGGATGGGACTCGGAGTAAGCTATGGTGCTGGTTTCGGTGCCGACGAGAAGAATGTCACTCAGAACATTTACAATCTCTCGCAGGGCGGTCTCACCCTTGGCGCCAAGGATTATTACCTCAACAACGATGCCGCCACTGTGGCCATCCGTGAGGCTTACAAGGCATATCTTGCCAAGATGTTCCAGCTCTATGGTTTCTCTGCAGCCGATGCTGTCCAGTATGCACAGGCCATCTTCCTGCACGAAACCAGTCTTGCCTTTGTTTCCAAGAGCCGCACCGAGCTTCGTGACCCACAGGCCAACTACAACAAGATGACTCTCAAGCAGTTCTGTGAAAACTATCCCAACATACCTCTCGAGGCCTTGGCCAATGGCGAGGGCATCAAGAGCGAGTATATGCAGGAACTCATTGTAGGTCAGCCTGCATTCTTTGCAGCCTACGACAAGCTTTCGGCAGCCGAGAACGCCTCTGTCCTGAAGGCGCTGATGCTCTGGAGTGTCATCCGCAGCTCTTCCGCTTACCTGACCGATGAGATTCGCGAGGCCAACTTCGACTTCTTCGGCAAGACCATGAGTGGCCGTCAGGAGGACTATCCTCTCTGGAAGCGTGCCACCAATCAGGTTGAGAATCAGATGGGTGAGGCGCTTGGCCGCATCTACTGCAAGAAGTTCTTCCCCGAGAGTTCCAAGAAGATGATGGAGACCCTGGTAAAGAACCTGCAGATCAGCTTGGGCGAGCGCATCGACGCACAGACCTGGATGAGCGACGTAACCAAGGCTGCAGCCCATAAGAAGCTCGACAAGTTCTATGTCAAGATAGGTTATCCCAACAAGTGGACCGACTACAGCCTGCTCAACATCGATCCTTCCAAGAGTTACTACGAGAATGTGTTGGCTTGCCGCAAGTTTGCCAACGACAAGGAGATCGCCGAGAAGGCCGGAAAGCCAGTCGACAGAGACGAGTGGTACATGACTCCACAGACCGTTAATGCCTACTACAATCCTACCACCAACGAGATCTGTTTCCCTGCCGGAATCCTGCAGTATCCTTTCTTCGACCCAAAGGCCGACGAGGCGTTCAACTATGGCGCCATCGGTGTCGTGATAGGTCATGAGATGACTCACGGTTTCGACGATCAGGGCCGCCAGTATGATGCTACAGGCAATCTGCAGGACTGGTGGACAGCCGACGATGCCAAGGGCTTCAATCAGCGTGCCGACATGTATGCCGACTTCTTCAGCAATATCAAGGTATTGCCCGACCTGAATGGCAACGGCCGTTTCACACTGGGCGAGAATCTTGCTGACCATGGCGGTTTGATGGTAGCCTTCAATGCTTTGAAGAATGTCACCGCCAAGAAGCCCCTCAAGAACAAGGACGGTTTCACTCCAGCTCAGCGCTTCTTCCTGGCCTACGCAGGCGTATGGGGACAGAACATCACCGAGAAGGAGATACGTCAGCGCGTCAAGAACGACCCACACGCTTTGGGCAAATGGCGTGTCGACGGAGCCCTGCCACATATTGATGCCTGGTATGAGGCCTTCGGTGTGAAGCCGGGCGACAAGATGTTCATTCCTAAGAATGAGCGACTGGAACTTTGGTAATAATCGATAAAAAGAAGGATGCTGAAAGAAATTTTGGCATCCTTTTTTCATTATCTCATTGAAAAAGTGTATTTTTGCACAAAATTAGAGAAAGGAATAGAATCATGCCATTAAGATTGCCAGATAAATTGCCAGCCATAGAGCTGCTGAAGCACGAGAACATCTTCGTCATGGACGAGAGCAGGGCGCACAGTCAGGAGATTCGCCCCCTGCGTATCGTAGTGCTCAACCTCATGCCGCTGAAGATAACAACGGAGACCGATCTCGTCAGACTGCTCTCCAACACACCACTGCAGATAGAGGTGTACTTCATGAAACTGAAGAGCCATACTCCCAAGAACACCCCCATCGAGCACATGATGATGTTCTACAAAGACTTTGCCGAACTGTCAAAGCAGAAGTTTGATGGCATGATCGTAACGGGTGCACCCATCGAAACCATGCAGTACGAGGACGTGGAATACTGGCCCGAGATTCAGCAGATCTTCGACTGGGCTCGTACCCATGTCACCTCCACACTCTACATCTGCTGGGGCGCGCAGGCAGGACTTTACCATTTCTATGGCGTACCCAAGCATCCACTCAGCAAGAAGATGTTTGGCATCTTCCGACAGAAATCCCTCGACCCCTCGCTGCCTATCTTCCGTGGCTTCGATGACTGGTTCGCCATGCCGCAGAGCCGCCATACCGAGGTGCGACGCGAGGACATTGAGAAGGTGCCGGGGCTTGACATCATAGCCGAGTCGCCCGAGAGCGGTGTAAGCATCGTGATGGCACGTGGCGGCAGGGAGTTCTTTGTCACGGGCCATTTGGAGTACGCTCCCGACACACTCGACAAGGAATACCGTCGCGACCTGGGCAAGCGTGATGACGTCGACTTGCCCAAGAACTATTATTATCACGACGATCCCACCGAGGAGCCCATGGTGACCTGGAGGGCGCATGCCAACCTGTTCTACAGCAATTGGATCAACTATTACGTTTACCAGGAGACACCTTATAATATTGATGACATCAAGTAAGCGCGAAAGCGAAGAAGCGAAAAAGCGAAGAATGAGAACTTTGGAATTGCTGGCACCTGCCAAAAATTTAGAGTGCGGCATCGCAGCCATCGACCATGGCGCAGATGCCGTATATATCGGAGCACCCAAGTTTGGTGCCCGTGCGGCAGCGGGTAACTCGATCGAGGATATCCGTCAGCTGTGCGACTACGCCCATCAGTTTCATGCCAAGGTGCATGTCACGGTCAACACCATAGTCTACGATTCCGAGATCAGGGACACCCTGCAGATGATTCAGCAGTTGCAGGCAGCCGGTGTCGATGCCCTGCTGTTGCAGGACATGGGTGTGCTCTATGCCCTTCAGGGCGAGGGCCCTCTGTCGACAGAGGGCGGGTGGACAGAGTTACTGCATTCCAGCACCCAGTGCGACACCAGGACTGCCGACAAGGTGAAGTGGCTTCAGTCGTTGGGCTTTCATCGGGCAGTATTGGCTCGCGAGCTCTCGGTCAGTGAGATAGAGGCCATTCATGCCGCCGTGCCCGATATGGAGCTCGAGGTATTCGTCCATGGTGCGCTTTGTGTGTGCTATTCCGGCGTGTGCTATGCGTCAGAGTACTGTTTCGGCCGCTCTGCCAACAGGGGCGAGTGCGCCCAGTTCTGCCGCATGAAGTTCGACCTTCTCGATGCCGACGGACAGGAGATCGAGCATCAGCGCCATCTGCTGTCCCTCAAGGATATGTGCCAGATAGACAACCTGGAGGCCTTGGCTGATGCCGGAGCCTGCTCGTTCAAGATCGAAGGCAGGTTGAAGGATGCCGACTACGTGAAGAATGTGGTGGCAGCCTACAGCCAGCGCCTCGACGACATCTGCCGCCAGCGCCCCGGCGAGTATGAGCGTCCATCGCTGGGCAGACCCCGCTATGCTTTCGAGCCCAACCTGAAGAAGACTTTCAACCGTGGTTTTACCCATTATTTCCTGCGTGGCAGACAGATGGACATCACCTCCTTCGACACCCCGAAGGCCATCGGCGAGTATGTGGGAAAGGTGAAGGAGCTGCGCGGCAACAGTTTCAATGTTGCATCCGTGGCGAGCTTTGCCAATGGCGACGGCTTGTGCTTCATCAATGACGAGCGCGAGCTGGAAGGCTTCCGTGTCAACCGTGCCGAGGGCAACCGCCTCTTCCCCTTAGAGATGCCTCGCCATCTGCGTCCCGGAGTGGCGCTCTATCGCAACAACGACGTCGCGTTCAGCAGAATATTGGCAGGCAGAACGGCAGAACGGAAGATTCCTGTCAAGATCGTCTTCGACTTGTACGATGAGGACGCTGTGAGCGGCTTCTCAGCCACTGCCTATTACTGCAAGGAGCAGGGAAAGACCCCATTCGTGAGCGGAGATGCCGAGCTGCATGCCTCCTTGGAATACATGGCTACCGAAGCCGTAGCCTTTGAGCACAGCATGGCGAAAAAGCCGCAGCGCGAGAATATCATCAAGCAACTCAGCAAGTTGGGCGGCACCATCTATGAGTGCCGTGAGGTGGAGATTCGCAATGCTGCCGACCAGTATTTCATCCCCAGCAGTGTGCTTACCGACCTGCGCCGTTCTTTGGTGTCAGCCCTGTCGGGAGCCGTCGCAGCCCCGGAGGCATCTCATGCTGAGGCTTCCGCCGACAAGACATCGCCCGCAAAGGCATGGCAGCCGGAATACGCCAAGTACAGCTATCTCTACAATATCGCCAATCAGAGTGCCCGCTCTTTCTATCAGGCACACGGCATGGCGAAGCCAGGCTATGCCTTCGAGCTACGCAACGGGGCAGAGCGCCAGGAGGAGGTTCTGCTGATGCAGTGCCGCCACTGTTTGCGTTATTCGTTGGGCTATTGTGTGAAGCGGGGAGGGCGCAAGCCCACGTGGAAGGAACCGCTCTTCCTTCGTCTGGGCGACGGCAGGAAGTTCCGCCTCCAGTTTGCCTGCAACGAATGCCAGATGAATGTGTATTCTGAGCGTTGAAAAAAAATGATATATGAGCCAAGTAAAACGAAATACATGGATTACCTGTTGTCTGTTGGGCATGCTGTTGCTTCTCAGCGGTTGCTATCATCGTCATGGTGGCAAGGCTCAGCATGCCGCCCTGATAGAGTACAGCGACCGGCAACTCGACTCCATCTCGTTTTCCTCCACGCATCATTACACCAACAAATACAACTTTGTAGTCAGTTCCGACTCACTCATGCTGATACGTCAGCAGCCGGAGGAGTATGTCAACCATCTGCGCATCGACTCCTTTGCCGTCAGGAAGCACTGTCTGCTGGTCGTTTCCGACATACGCATCATTCCCCAGGACGCAGAAGACTCCGTATGGGTACAGTTGGCCACCGAGGAAAATGAGTTTGGCTGGACACACGAGTCCCGTCTGTTGCCCCGTGTCGTCCCCGACGATCCCATCTCTCAGTTCATCCTCATCTTCAGCAACACCCACCTGCTCATCTTCATGATCGTCATCGTGTTGATTTCTGTGGCTTATCTTCTGCGCAAGATATCCCACAGCAATGCGCACATCGTTCATTTCAACGACATCGACTCGCCATATCCTACGGCATTGGTGCTGATGGTGTCGCTCTCAGCGGCTTTCTATGCCACCATCCAGTTGTTTGCACCCGAGATGTGGCGTCATTTCTATTTTCATCCCACTCTCAATCCCTTTGCCGTACCCCGTGTGTTGGGATTCTTCCTGGCGTCTGTTTGGGCGATATTGATATTGGCATTGGCCTGTCTCGACGAGGTAAAGCATCGTCTTAGTCTTGGCGATGCCATTCTGTATCTGGGAGGTCTTGTCGGAGTCTGTGCAGTCGATTACATCATCTTCAGTCTCTGCACACTATATTATGTAGGTTATGTCCTCTTGGCATTCTACTTCTGGTTTGCCATCCGCCGTTTCCTGCGTCGATGAGACGGAAAGAAAGAAATAAATGTCGATGTGGCAAGATGGTTTGCTTTCGCTGACGGCTTTCATTATGTGAAATTGATGACTGTGAAAAGTGAGAAGAAGATGTCGTTTTGTAAAATCTGTTTACTGCGTTCTTTGCACCGAAAATTCCTGTTTCTCAATAATGCATATTTATACATTCTGCCTTGATAATGTGGCTTAGTATATTTATACAAATTCACGGATTGGAAACTGCAATAAGTATACATAGTAAAAGTTAAATATGAGCTAACTTTTCTCTTTTATGTTGTATATTGTTAATTTAAAGACTTTTACTTACCTTTTCATGAACAGATTTTAAGAAAAGTCTGGAGTTCTGAATATGATTTTTTCCCCGTTTCTGCACTGCCGTTTGGATGATAAATATGTAATGTTACTTTACTGCGTACTCTTTCAGTAAAATCAGTCATTAGTCATTAGTCATTAAGAAAAATGGAAAAAACTCAATAAAGAATATAT
>OOBJ01000924.1_pt1 | contig 20068 bp, 20 predicted proteins | sample 1671331 | NCBI WGS metagenome assembly OOBJ01 (sample SAMN06348145, study PRJEB24527) | human gut metagenome | biome: human gut; feature: ankylosing spondylitis patient; material: feces | host: Homo sapiens | place: China | collected 2015-10 | reverse complement strand
GTCGCCGCATAGGAGATGCCGTCGGCCGGCATATAGCTTAAGCCCTCGGCGGTGACGGCGACATGCGCCGCAGCCAGCGCGGTGGTGCCCAGCGAAGCGTTGATGCGGGTGATGACAATCTGTCCGGCGCTGACCGTCGCGTGTTCCAGCGCGGTCGGGATGCCCAGTTCCAGCGCGCGGGAGATGATCTGGCGGTCGGGTTTGAGACCGTCCCGCAGCGAGATTTTGTACTGCTCCTTGCCAAACAGCGCCGTCCAGGTGATGCCAAGGCCGGTGACGGCGGTGGCGATGCTGGTGGCGACAGCGGCGCCCGCCACGCCCCAGCCGGTGCCGGGGATGGTGAATTCGATGCCAAACAGGGACCCCGGACGGGTGGAGTAGATGAACAGGAAGTTGAGCACCACGTTGAGCAGGTTGGCGCTGGTGTTGAGAATCAGCGGGGTGCGGGTGTCGCCCATGCACCGCAGGATAGCGGAGAAGGTATAGGACCCGGCCTGAAACGGCAGCGAGAGCAGATAGATCTGCAGGTAGCTGATGGCGTCCGGGATAACCTCCGGTTCCGCGCCCATCCATCCGGGCAGATAGGGCGAGATCATTAAGCAGACCGCGGTGATGCCAAGCCCCAGCACGATGACGGCCAGCAGCGCCTGCCGGATGACCTGTTTGGTGTGCTCGTGGTCTCTGGCGCCGATCGAGTGGGCCACCTGCACCGAATATCCGACGCCGATGGCGCTCAGGATGCTGCTGATCAGCCAGGTGGGCGAGGAGTTGATGGCAACGGCGGCGGTGGCGTTTGCGCCCAAAGCGCCGACCATGGCGGTGTCGACATAGCGCACCAGCGTTAAAAGCAGCTGCTCCAGAATGGCTGGCCAGGCAAGCATCAGCAGAACGGACAGATGTCTTTTGCCGGCAGCCGGAGCGGAAGGACGGGTTGACATAAAATACCTCCCTGCAAAAACAAGTTTCGTACCTTCTATTATACGAGCCTTTGCGCGGTTTGTAAAGGAAAAGAAAAAAGTTTTTGTCCCGTCCTGTCAAAAAGATAAAGTATTTGCTTTCACAAGACGGAGGAGGGGAGCAAAATAAAGAAATAGAAAATTCCCTCTTGACTTCGAGTATACTCCAGGTGCTATCATATCGGTAAAGCGGAGTTTGCGCAACGAAAAGTTTGCGGACTTTGCAAACACAGGAAAGAGAGTGTGATGATTCTTATGAAGAAAAATGTTCGAAACTTAACGATGTCGGCGCTGTTTTTGGCTCTTGGGCTGGTGCTGCCGATCTTTACCGGCCAGATTCCGCAGATTGGCAGCATGCTGCTGCCGATGCACATCCCGGTCTTTCTGTGCGGGCTGATCTGTGGCGGGCCGTGGGGCGCGCTGGTGGGGCTGATTCTGCCGCTGCTGCGCTCGGTGCTGTTCGGCATGCCGCCGCTGTTCCCGACCGCGATTGCGATGTGCTTTGAGCTGATGACCTACGGCTTTGTCGCAGGCTTTTTGTACAACCGTTCCCGCTGGCAGTGCGTTATCGCGCTGTACCGCTCGATGATCGCGTCGATGGTAGCGGGACGTCTGGTCTGGGGAGTTGCGCAGATTGTCCTGCTGGGCCTTTCCGGCAGCGCCTTCACCTTGCAGGCCTTTATGGCGGGCGCGCTGCTCAATGCCATCCCCGGCATTGTCCTGCAGCTGCTGCTGATCCCCGCCATCATGGTCGCCCTCAACCGCACCGGGCTTGTACCCTTCAAGCAGACAAAAGCTGTATCTGAAACGAACAACTAAGGCGGCGGGTTGAACCCGCCAACAGTTCGCGTATTTAGCTACTGCAAATCGGGGCTGAACGCTCTCGCGCAGGTCGCTTGCCTCCGGCTGCGCTCTTTTGAGGAGGCACTTTCCGCGAGGGCAAGGCAAATTTAAGCAGGAGCTTGGGCGCGAAATGGGCGCGGCATCATGCCGCCGCTTGCCTCCGGCTGCGCTCTTTTGTAGAGACTCTTTGCCGCGAGTACAAAGTAAGTTCGAGAACAGACTTGGACGCGAAACAGCAGGGGGTTCAGGCTGCCGAGAATTGGGCGCGGGATGAACCCGCATGAAATTGGAGGAACATAAAAAGATGGAATATCGGAAATTGCCGCATGGCGAGGAGCAGATCAGCGTCATCGGTTTAGGCAACAGTTCGCTGGGCGCCTCCGGCGTGGAGGAGACCGAAAGGACGGTCGCGATGGCGCTGGAAAACGGCATCAACTACTTTGACATGGCGGCGGGGGACGCCACCCCCTTTGCACCCTATGGCCGCGTGACACAGAGCTGCCGCGACAGGGTCTACTTCCAGGTCCACTTTGGCGCCGACTACCGCAGCGGCGCTTACGGCTGGACGCTCGACCTCGAGCAGATCAAGCGCTCGATCGACTGGCAGCTTGAGCAGCTGAAAACAGACTACATCGATTTCGGCTTTATCCACTGCATCGATGAGGCCGCCGACCTGGAAAAGGCGGTCGCCCAGGGCACCATCGACTACATCCAGCAGCTGAAAAGGGAAGGGGTCATCCGCCACATCGGCCTGTCCTCCCACACCCCTTCGGTGGTGCAGAAGGTGCTGGATATGAAGATTCTGGACATGCTGATGTTCAGCATCAACCCGGCCTACGATTACAACCACGGCGAGTACGCCATCGGCGGCAGCGATGAGCGTTCGGCCCTCTACCGCCGCTGTCAGGCGGAAGGTGTCGCCATCTCGGTGATGAAGGCGTTCAGCGGCAGCCAGCTGCTCGATGCAAAGACCTCTCCCTTCGGACAGGCGATGACCGAGTACCAGTGCATCCAGTACGCACTGGACCGCCCCGGCGTTGTGACAGTGCTGCCGGGTGTGCGTAACCGCGAAGATTTGCAGCGGATTTTGGGATTCTTTAATGCCACCGACGAGGAGAAGGACTACTCGATGATCAGCTCCCTGACCCCAAAAGAGGTTGCGGGCAAATGTGTCTACTGCAACCACTGTCAGCCGTGCCCGGCGGGGCTGGACATCGGTCTCATCAATAAGTACTACGACCTTTCCAGAGCGGGCGACGCGCTGGCCAGGGACCACTACAACAACCTCAGTGTCAAGGCCTCGGACTGCCTTGCCTGCGGCCACTGTGATTCCCGCTGCCCCTTCCACGTCCATCAGGTGGAGCGGATGCAGGAAATCGCCGCTTACTTTGAGGGATAGACAATCGATTCCGCACAAACAAAAGGGATGCGCTTCCAATCTGGAAGCGCATCCCTTTTTATGCTGCTGCGGCGCGGCGGGTTGAACCCACAGACATTTTCGCGTCCGGGCTTGTTCTCGAAGCCACCTTGTACACGCGATTGTAAGTTTCAACGAACGAGCGCAGCCGGAGGCAAGCTGCGGCATGATGCCGCCCCCAATTCGCGCCTGGGTTTGTGCGCAAAGTTGCCGTGTACGCGCGGTAGAGAGTTTCCGCAAACGAGCGCAGCCGAAGGCAAGCGACCTGCGCGAGAGTGTTAGGACGCAAATTAGCAGGAGCCAACTACGCGATTGCGTGCAGGCTCAGCCTGCCAAGCGACCTGCGCGAGAGCGTCAAGCATCGTCGAGCAGAAGCCGACAACGCGATTGTTCGCGGGTTCAACCCGCTGCCGCACGGAGGCGCTCCACAATGCTGTGTTTGTCCAGATTGCGGAAGCAGAGATAGGGAATCAGCACCGCGAAGAAAACAAGAACCGGCGTGCAGGCCACCAGCGGCAGCAGGGTGAAGCGGAAGGTGGTGAAGCCGCCCTCCACCATTGCCCGAACCACAACCCCCACCGCAAAGGCGCTGATCAGGTAGGAGAAAAGCAGGGTCAGCCCCGCGTAGTAAAGCCCTTCGTTTACCAGCATCCGGCAGAGCTGGCGCTTGGTCATGCCGACGCTCTGCATCACCGCAAACTCCCGCCTGCGCGAGACGATGGCCGTCACCATCGAGTTGATAAAGTTGAGCACGCCCACCAGCGCAATCACCACGCTGACCGCGTTGCCCATCACCGCCGAGGAGCGGGTCTGTGCCTGATACTGCTCGGCCATCGTCTGGCGGGAGGTGACCGGCAAGCCCGGATTGGTGCTCGCCATGTACTCGTCCAGAAAGTCCTGCATGTTCTCGATGTGACTGTCGTCGGTGTTCAGGAACAGCTGACGCAGGGTGTGGTCCGGCCATTGTTCCCGGAAGGCGGCGGTGGGGAGGATGAAGCTAAGCGCAAATTTGCCGTTCTCGCCCTGCTGCGGCGCCAGCTGGGTCACCGGGTTCAGCGGGTAGACGATTGCCATGACCGTGTAGCTGCGGCCGTTTAGCTCCACCACGCTCCCGACTGGGGAGGTGGGCAGAACAGGATAACTCTCGCCCGGCTCGACGCTCGGGCCGACCGCCAGGATGTAGTCCCCCGACGCGAAGGCTGCGGCGTCAAAGCTGCCCTCCATCAGGTACTGCTGCTGGGTGATGGTGTCCAGCGGGATGCCGTCCAGCCCGTACAGGGTGGCGGAGGCCACGCCGCTGCTCAGCGCGTCCCGCAAAGCCTGCGCACCGGCGGGGTCGTAGCTCTCCCAGTCGGCAAGACGCTCCTCGGTGTAAAAGGCAGCGACATTCTGCAGCGTCGCCTCATCTATCTGCCAGTCGATCTGCGCCGAGTACTGGTGCCCGACCGCTTCCAGCCCCTGCTGCGATTCGGCGGCGGAGACAAGCTCGCCGGTCAAGGTCGTTCCGTGCGGGTCGTAGCCATTCAGGTAGTCTACATTACTGCTGTCGGAGAGGGTGAAGTCGGCGATGGTCAGATCGGCCAGATACTTCTCCATGTCAAAGGCTGCATTCTTGGCGTAGAAGCCGCTGAGCAGCACCAGTCCCAGCGTCAGTGAGCAGATGACGGTGACGGTGCGCTTTTTGTTGCGCCACAGGTTGTCCCAGGCCATCGAGGAGAGGGATGCGGAGCCGCGATGGCGCTTGACCTTTTTCTTGCTGCCGCTGTCCGCGTCGCTCATCCGCAGCGCCTCGATGGGGGAGATTTTGCCCGCCAGACACGCCGGACGCAGGCAGGAGATCAGCACGGTGGCCCAGGCAAACAGGGCGGAACCGATAAAGATCATGGGGCTTGCGGAAACTATCGCCGTCCCCTCCATGCTGCCCATCAGCACCGGTACCAGAACCGTCCCCAACAGCCAGCCCAGAATGAGGCCCACTGGGATGCCGACGATGCACAGGCGGTTGGCCTGATTGTAAATCAACTTTTTCAGCTGACGGGTGGTGGTACCCAGGGTTTTCAGTTTGCCGTAAAACTGCACGTCGGCGGTAACGCTGATCTGAAAGATGTTGTAGATAATCAGGTAGCCCGCGATGAACACAAGCCCCATCCCCAGGTACATTGGCAGGTTTTCCTGCGCGGCGACCGCGCCCATCTCCGGCGAGTAGGCCAGGTTGACGCTGTATTCCAGCTCGCTGAGCCCGGTGTCCGCAAGGACGCGCTCCATCGCCTCCTCGATGTTCTGGTCGCTGTAGAGGTTTACCTGCACCATGTAGAGGCCGAAGATCTGATTTGGGTCGGTGGAGAGGACGCCGCCGGTCATCTTGTCGGCATACACGCGGCTGACCCACGCCATCGAGGAGTAGCTGGACTGGTTGCCCTCCCAGAATCCGCAGAGGGTGAAGTCTGCCCGGATGGTTTCGGCGTCGGGATCGGATGAATCCTTGCGCCACTCCAGCGTGACGGGCGCGCCCAGCTCATGCGGGATGCCCAAACGATCCAGCGTCAGGGTGTCCAGCGCGATCTCGTCCGCCGCCTGCGGCAGATGTCCGGTGGTGGGGAGGGCGTAGGAGTGCTGCGCGTAAGGCTCATTTGCCCAGCGAATCTCCACCGACCGGCCGCTGAGCTCCCGGTTTTCCGCCAGCCCCAGCACGATGCTGCGGCCCAGCTCCTCCACATCCGGGTGGTTGGCAATCAGGTCCGCCTGCTCCTCGCTTAACCCCCGCATCGAGGCCTCGGCGTTGTAGCCGGTCTGGCGGAAAGTCATCTCGATGAGGTTTTGGCTCATGCTCTGGGACAGGGTAAAGAGGGTGGTGAACATCATGGTGGTCAGCAGAATGGCCAGCACCGCCACCAGGTTTCGTCCCCGGCTGGTGTGGAACATCCTTTTGGAAAGGGTGGGGATTGGTCGAAAGAGTTTCTCGATTTTCATGGCTGTGCCTCCCTTGCTAGTTTGCCACAATCTGCCCGTCCTCGATGCGGATGACCCGGTCGGCCTGGGCGGCAATTTCGGGGTTGTGGGTAATCATCACGATGGTCTGATGGAACTGCTGGCTGGTCATCTTGAGCAGGCCGATGACGTCGTCGCTGGTCTTGGAGTCGAGGTTGCCGGTCGGCTCGTCGGCCAGGATGATGGACGGTTTGCTCGCCAGTGCGCGGGCGATGGCGACGCGCTGCTGCTGGCCGCCGGAGAGGTTGTTCGGCAGGCTGTCCAGCTTTTTCTGAAGCCCCAGCAGCGAGACAATCTGCATGATGAAGGTCTTATCCGGTTTCCTGCCGTCCAAGGAGATAGGGAAGATGATGTTTTCCCAGACGCTCAGCACCGGCACCAGGTTGTAGTTCTGGAAGATGAATCCAATTTGCTTGCGGCGGAAGATGGTGGCCTGCTCGCTGGAAAGGTTTGCAAGCTCGGTGCCGCCCACCTGGATGCTGCCCTCGGTGGGGGTGTCCAGCCCGCCCAGCATGTTGAGCAGGGTGGATTTGCCCGAACCGGAGGTGCCGATGATGGCGGTGAATTTGCCGCGCTCGATGTCCAGATTCACCCCGTCCAGTGCGCGCACCTGCGTTTCGCCGCTGCCGTAGTATTTTTTCAATCCTCTTGCCTGCAGGATGATGTTGTTTGTCATGATGAAGTCCTCCTTTTCCTGTTCTGCCACCATCTTACCACCCCAAAGTCTCATCTGCGGTACAGAGAAGGTACAGTTTTGTAACATTGCAAAAAAGGGGAGGGGCTTTTCCAATTTTGAAAAGCCCCTCCCCTTTGCATGAAGGTTTAGTCCAGGGAAAACAGGACCTCCTGATAATCCTTGACAAAATAGGTGATGTTTTTCCGCCCCTTCTGCAGGACGGTGTGCCCTTCGGCTTCGAGCTTCTGCCGCTGGGCCTCGATGCCGCCGGGATATTTGGGGTTGAGCTCCCCGCCGACCTTGAGGGTCCGCCAGTAGGGCGTCGGATTCTCCGCCCGCTGATGGCTTGCCCAGGCGGCAATCGAGACAAAGATCCCTGCGGTGATCGGGTCGGTAAAGTCCGCGCCGTTTTGCCTTGCCAGATATTCCCGCATCGCGCCCACCGTGATGAGCTTGCCGGGCGGAACCCGCTTCATCAGCTCGTCGTATACCCTGGGCGGCGCGAAGTACATCCGACTTCCGCCGTATTTTTTGATTGTCGCCTCGTCAGTGACAATCTGAATTTTGGGCATGCCGTTGTCGCGCAGGAGCATCGCGTTAAAATCCTTTTTCTCCTCGTTTGCCATGCCGTTCACCTCCCTGCTCTTATCCTACCAGAAAGGGGAGGGGGATGCAATGAGGAGGTTTGCAAAAATTTATTCCTCCCTGCGCAACCGCTCCTGAATGGTGCCGCGGGTGACAAAGTGTAGGCACAGCAGCGGCACAAGCGCGGCCAACGCAAGAACAACCGGCAGCACCGCCCAGAGCGGCGCTGCGGAAAAGGTGTAGACCATGCACCAGGAGGAGATGGCCTCCACCGCCCCGGGCATCACCAGCAGGTTGAACAGCAGCGTCAGCGGAATCAGTACCAGCGCCATCGCCGCCGCGTGCAGTCCGCCCTCCAGCAGCATCAGCTGGCGCAGCTGGGTGCGGGTCATGCCGAGGCTCTCATAGACGGCAAACTCCCCTTTGCGGCTGACCGTCTTGACCACCAGCATGTTGACAAAGTTGATCAACGCGATGCCCAGCAGCACCAGCCCGATAATCACCTCCGGCAGCACCGCGTTGAGCCGCGAAGCCTCGAAGTTCTGCTGGTATTCGCTGCGGCGGGTGATGCCGATGCCGAAGTTGAGCCCCTGCTCATACTCGGTTAAATAGTCCTCGAAGCTCTCCTGCTGGCTGTGGTCGATGTTCACTGCCAGCTGCCGGTAAGCCTGATCGGGAAAGAGCCGGTCAAAGGCCTCCAGCGGCAGGAGGTAGGCGATGCTGAAGGTGGCCTCGGTGCTGTTCGAGCCGCTTAAATAGGCGTTGTCGTGCATCACCGAGCCCAACACGGTGAAGTCGGTCCCGGCAAGTGCCACCGTCTCACCCTCAGCGGGGGTGGAGACGCCTTCGTGGTAAGCCCCGGCGGCCAGCACATAATCCCCGCTTTCAAAGAGTTCCCGGTCAAAGCTGCCGCTGGTGAAGGGGCAGTTTTGCAGCACATAGTTTAGATACTCCCCCTCCAGCCCAATCACCAGCGCGGTGTACTGGCCGGTCTGTTCCAGCCGGTCCAGACCGGCGCACCAGTCGGGGTAGGCGGCCTGGGTGTCCCGCAGGGTCATGGTGTCGTCGTAGGGCTGGTTGTAGTAGTCGACAATCCGCTGACGCAGCGAATCCGGCGCGGTGAGGGTGAGCTCGCGGCTTTTCAGCCCGCTCACCGAGCTGACCTCCGACTGGGCAGAGAGCGCCTCCACCATCTCCTCGGTGATGGCGCGGTTGCTTTCGTTGTAGCGCAGCACCGAGAGGTAGGCCGAGCCGTCGGCGATGCTGTAGTCCCACGGGGACATGGCCTGCAGGTAGATGTCCTCCTTGTAGCTGATGTAGGAAATCCACTGCGCGTTGAGCAGCACTACCGCCAGCAGCAGACTGACTGCCGACAGCGCCATGCGGCCCGCGTTGCGGCCAAGGGTGCGCAGCGCTAGACGCAGTAGAGTGGTGCGCCCATCCGAGCTGCGGCCAAGACGGGAGGAGGCGGGCGAAACCGATTGGACAGCCTGTGCCGGCGTCATGCGGGCAAGCCGCCAGGTGGGCAGCAGATAGGCGACGAGGGCGGTGAGCAGGGTGCACAGCGCCGCCACCACAAAGGGCTGCCAGGAGAGAAAATAGAGGGCGGGGTTTTGCTCCATGCCGGTGATGACCCGGCTGGTGATGCAAAAGTGCAGCCCAAATCCCAGCGCCCAGCCGGGAATCAGCCCCAGCAGCGTGACCGCGCAGCTCTGCTCCAGCAGCATCCGGCGGATCTGGCGGGGCGTCATGCCCAGCGATTTAAGCGAGGCAAAAAAGAGGGTGTCCCGCTGGGCAGCGACGTGGACGATGCTGTAGATCATCAGGTAGCCGCAGACCAGCACCAGGACGGCCGGGGAATAGAAGGGGAGGGCCTGCTGCTGCGCCTGATCCAGACGGGCGCTGTTGTAGGAGAGGTTGGTGGTGAAACTCAGCTGCGGCAGCCCCTGATCCTGCAGAATCTGCTGGGCCTGCTGTTCCAGCTCGCGGGGCTGGTAGAGGGTGACGCCGAGGGTGATGCCGGCGGCGTTTTCGCTGTCATAGCCCGGCATCAGCTGGGTAGCTGTCTCTGCCGAAACCCAGGCGCAGGCCTCCGAAAAGTTGGTCGGGCTGTACCACCAGCCGCACAGGGTGAACTGGTCGGTGTGCTGCTCCCCCTGCGGGTCGGTCCACTGCAGAGTAACCGGCGCGCCCAGCTGATGCGGGACGCCCAGCGAGTTCATGGTCAGCTCGTCCAGCGCGATTTGTCCCGCCTGCTCCGGCAGGCTGCCGGTGGTGGGCAGCGAGAGCACTGTCTCGGCGTAGGCCTGGTCGGTCACCGCCAGCTTGACCGACCGCTGGCCGATCATCGGGTCAGAGAGCTGTCCGAGGGTGCTCAGCCGCACCGTGCTTTTGACGTTGACATGCTGGGAAAGCAGGTCCGCCTGGTGCTCGGTCAGGCCGGTATACAGGATGTGGCTGGTGGAGCCGTAGGTGTACTGGTAGTTGAGCAAAAAGGCGTCCTGCACCGAGCTGCCCATCAAAAAGACAAAGGTGTACAGGGCGGTGACCAGCATGGCGGCGAGGGACAGAATGAGATTTTTGGCCCGATGAAAGCGAAAGTCCCGCTTCACCAGCGTCCAGCAAACCTTCAGATTGTTGTTTGCAAGCATACACAATCCCTCCCCTTAGCCGCGGATGCGCCCGTCCTCGATGCGCACCACCCGGTCGGCCATCTGCGCAATCTCCAGATTGTGGGTAATCATGATGAGCGTCTGGCGGTAGGTCTCGACCGACAGCTTGAGCAGGCCCAGCACGTTCTGGCCGGTCTTGCTGTCCAGGTTGCCGGTGGGCTCGTCAGCCAGGATGATGGAGGGCTTGGTAATCAGAGCCCGCGCGATGGCCACCCGCTGCTGCCCGCCGCCGGAAAGCTCGTTGGGGAAGGCGTTCAGCCGGTCCTGCAGGCGCAGCAGCTGCACAATCTCGCTAAAGAAGGCCTCGTTGGGGCTGGAACCGGAGAGGCTCAGCGGGAACAGGATGTTTTCCCGGACGGTCAGGGTGGGGATGAGGTTAAAGTTCTGGTAGATAAAGCCGACCTTGCTGCGGCGGAACACCGCTAGCTCCTTTTCCTTTAGTCCCCGCAGACTGACCCCATCGACGGTGACTTCGCCCTCGTCGGGGATGTCCATGCCGCCGATCATGTTCAGCAGCGTCGTTTTGCCCGAGCCGGAAGCGCCGATGATGGCGGTGAATTTGCCCTTTTCGATCGCCAGGTCGATGCCGTCCAGCGCCCGGACCTGATTTTCGCCTTTGCCAAAATATTTTTTCAGGTTATGTACCGTTACAATGTCCATCTGTGATTCCTCACTTTTTATAATCTGTTGGAATGGCGCTGCCAAAATCTATCGCAGCGCTTGCCGTAGCCATTCCTTTAAAAATGCGATCTGCTCCGGGGTGTGGAACCAGTGCTCCCCGCCAGGCATCACGGTCAGGCCAGCGTTATGTGCCCGCACAAATTCCGCCACGGTCTCGGAGGAGGTCATGTTATCCAGCTCCCCATAGAGAATTTCGGTGGGGATTTCCCAGCGGACAGGATGTTGCCGCACATAGTTGAGGTAGCGCATCGAGAGGGTCTCGCCGAAATTGGTCGGAATTTCCTCGCGCTCGCAAAGCTCCTGCTCGGTCACCTGCGCCCAGCCCATCATGGTCTGGATCAGTTTTTCCATGTCCAGGACAGGGGAGATAAACAACGCCTTTTGCACCGGGCAGTCGAACAGGCCCAGCATGGCAAAGTAGGCCCCAATGCTGTTTGCCAGAATGCTGACCGCCGGGTATTGGGCAGCGGCCTCTGTAAAGGCGGCGCGGATGAGCTGTGGGGTCTCCCAGGGAAGGTAGACGTCGTAGTCCACGCCGATCAGCTCATAGCCATCGCAGCAGTCGGCGAAGGAATCTGCCTCCGCGGCGCTGCCGCCTTTTCCGTGGATGTAAAGAAGGGCATGTTTCATCAGGAATGCTCCTTTCAAGAATATCGAAGTTGTTGTTTTGTTGTTGGATAGAAGGCACCATTTTCCTTTGCCGCCCGGCGCTGGAGCAGCCGGTCCAGACGCAGCAGGTTCACCCGCTGCACCAGTACACAGTAGAGGTTGTGCATCCCTACCAGCAGTGCCAGCAGGATGACCCAGAGGCGCCCTGCAATCAGTGCGCAGAATAGGCAGATTGCTGTGCCAAAGCCGTGAATCTTGGCGTTTTTAATCAGCTGCCCGCGCAGAAACTGCAGATCTTCCAGCGAGCCGCCGCGCAAAAAATAGTTGTCGGTGTCCGGCTTGCCGCGCAAGCGGTCGTAGTGAAGCTTGACCCAAATGAGGAATTTACAGTACTGTTTGACGCCGAGCAGTTGGTAGAGTGTTTCTTCCCACGTTGTTTGCTTCTTCAAAAATAACCCTCCCTTTTGGAAAGCGGCTTTAGAGAACAAAGGCCAGCGCCATCAGCAGGTAGGCGCACAGGCTGTCCCGGTTGACCAGCAGGTAGATTCCGCCGTAGAGCAGCGCGAAGGCCATCACGCCAAGGCCGGTGGAGATGTTCCCCTGGCTGAGCATGTGGATGATTCCCCAGGTAAAGCAGAGCACCAGCCCGCCGAAGGGAATCCTGCTCTCTTTTCGCAGCAGCCCCTCGGCAAACCGCTGGCCAAAGGCGACGATCAAAAAGACCAGCCCGATCTCAAAGATATAGTAGACGTACTGGAAGAAAAAGAGCAGCGCGCCCTTGCTCTGCCACTCGCCGACAATCTTGAGGGTGCCCCAGTCCAGGGCGTTGAGCAGCACGCACACAGCTGCCAGTACAGCGGCGGCGCCCAGCCCTTTTGGGGAAAAGGGGCGGCGGGCCAGCGGATCAAACTGCAGCTTGCGCTTAGAAAAATGTGTCAGCAGCGCAATCATTGCGCCCCAGCACAGGATGGTTAATAGCCAGTGCAGGATGCGCTGGGTGTCGGAGTAGTCGCTACTGGCTGTGCCGCCAAACAGCACCGGCTCCACCAGGCCGAGCAGCAGCAGTTCCAGCCCCAGCCCCGCGAAGGCATAGAGGGCATACCACAAAAAGTCCCAGCTTTTGTTTTCTGCTTTACTCATCACAATCTTCTCCTAAAATCAACTTTTTTAAAACCAGCCGGCAGGTTGAACCCGCACCCAATCGCGTAGTCGGCTTCTTCTCAACGATGCTTAACGCTCTCGCGCAGGTCGCTTGCCTTTGGCTGCGCTCGTTTGTGGAGACCTTTTGCCGCGAGGGTAAGGGTAAGTTTCAGTGAGAACTTGGACGCGAATTGGGTGCGGCATCATGCCGCCGCGATTGGGCGCGGCATCATGCCGCTTAACTCAACAGGTAGACCGAGAAGGTGGTGCCTTTTCCGACCTTCGATTTTACACTGATGTACCCCTTCTGCCGGGTGATGATGCCGTTGGCTAGATATAGCCCCAGCCCTACGCCCTCCTGCGAGGCCACCTGCGGGTCGCGGTAGAACCGCTGAAAGATATCGTTGTAGTGCTCCTCCGCAATGCCGATGCCGGTGTCGGCGATGTCGACGCGGGTGTAAAACTGCCAGGGCCGCACCGAGACGGTGACGCTGCCGCCCGGCAGGGTGTATTTGATCGCGTTGTCCAAAATGTTGCCCAGTGCCTCCGCCGTCCACTTGGGATCGTGCTGGACGCAGATCGAGCTGTCGCAGTCGGCGGAAAGAGAAATCTCCTTGGCCTCCGCCTTGGCCCACACCGCGCTCATAGCCAGGGCGATGGTGTCGGCAAGGCGGCCCTCCTGCGGGTGAAGGACGAAGGTGCCGGTTTCCAGCCGGGACATCTTGATCAGCGACTGCATCAGAAAGTCCAGCTTGTCGATCTGGCCCTCCATGGTGCACAGAAATTCCGCCTGCTTTTCCGGCGGGAGCTGGTGCTGCTGCAGGATGTTGGTGAACATCTTGATGTTGGCGATGGGGGTCTTGACCTGGTGGGAGATGTCGCTCACCAGGCTCTGGATGACCTGCTTGTCCTGCTGGCTCTGGCGCTTGCCCTCGCTCATGATGTCGAAGTACTGCATCAGCTTTCCCTGCACCTTGGCGGTCAGGCTGTCCTCGTAGGGCTGATAGTTCTCCGGCTGCCGGCCGGAAAGCAGGGCGTCGAGCGTCTCGCACAGGTCGTCGGCAAACAGCGAAACCTGCCGCCGCTGATACCATGCCCACAACCCCACCACCGCGAAGATGGCGGCGCACAGTCCCAGAATGCCGTACCGCACCGCGCTCCAGGGGATGGTGCGCCACAAAACCCACACCAGCGCGGCAAAAAGCACGGCCGAAAGCACCAGCATGCCGGTGCGCAGGATCTCGATGCGGCGATGTTTCATGATCTCCCTCCTGTCCAGATGTATCCCATGCCCCGCACCGTCTTGATGTAGGTGTGGGTGCCGTCCTCAATCTTGGCACGCAGGCGGTTCATCGTCACCGTCAGGGTGTGGTCGTCGATGAAGTTGCCCGCGCTGTCCCACAGGCGGTCGAGCAGCTGCTGCCGGGTCAAGATCTGACCGGGATGGTCGGTGAAAAGCTTGAGCAGCTTGTATTCGTTGGGGGTGATGACCAGCTTCTCCTGCCCCCGCTGCGCGGTCAGCGCGGAAAAATCCAGCACCAGAGAGCCGTCGGTCCAGCGGTCCGCGGCAGGGGAGGGCTGCTGCCCCACGCGCCGCAGGGCAACTTCCAGCCGCTTGAGCAGAATCTGCATGTTGAAGGGCTTGGTCACATAGTCCTCGGCTCCCATGTCAAAGCCGGTCAGCACGTCCTGTTCCAGGTCGTTGGCGGTCAGAAAGATGACCGGCAGCTCCGGCCTCTCCTCCTTTAGCTCCCGGCACAGCGCAAACCCGCTGCCGTCCGGGAGGTTGACGTCCAAAAGCGCCAGCGCAAGCTGCTGCTCCTGCTGAAATAGATGTCGCGCCTTGACACAGTTGTAGGCGGGGATGGCGGTGTAGCCCGCCGCGTCCAGTTCAAAACAAAGCCCCGCGCTCAACGCGAGGTCGTCCTCCACCACTAAAATACGCTTCATACTTGCCACCTCTTCATCGCGTCGCCGCGTAATATGCCGTGATTTAGTATAGCAGATATTGGTTTTGTTGAAAAGAGGATTGCTGCAAAACGAAGGGAGAAATGGCAGCTGAAAATAGCGGCAGGACTGAAAAAGGAAAGAAATTATTTTTTGTGGATGAAAGGGGAGGGGAAAAGCTCGCGGCGTCTGACGCAGGTCGATGCCGCCGGAGGGGAGACCTCTGTATGCGTTGTGACCGGCCTCTTTTACCCCCAGGGAGAATCAGGAGCAGCTGCCACAGAAAAAACGAGGGTTCTACGCGTCGGGTGCAGAGCAGGTATAAAAATAGCAAGAAGAGGAAGGTTTGTTCCTTCCTCCTCTTGCTATAGACTGAAACTGACTGGCCCCCTCCGGCCTGTCCACATTTCTATCCCCGCTCTCCGCGCGGAGGGCGACTTCTTTGAGCCAGATGGTCAGGGCCAAACTTTTATCCCCGCCTTCACACAGAGAGTGACGGGGCTGGCCGTGCCGTTCGTACAAGGCCAGCAGATTTCTACCCACACCCTCCGTGTGGAGGGAGACTGCCCACTTCCATCAACTACATCAACCCGATGGACCTCTTTCTACCCACGCCCTCCACACGGAGGGCGACTGCCTGACCGGCTCAAGGTCGGGGACAGCCTCATATTTCTATCCACGCCCTCGCGTAGAGCGGCACACCTATCTACAGGCATTTCTACCCACGCCCTCCGCATGGAGGGCGACTGACCTGATGGATGGCTTCCACGGAGTTAGCATACTTCTACCCACGCCCTCCGCATGGAGGGCGACAATCGGTGTAAGCCTGTACATTGTCGTAATTGCTATTTCTACCCACGCCCTCCGCATGGAGGGCGACCTATTTCTTCTTGGTTTACTCCAAACGGAGACAATTTCTATCCACGCCCTCCGCATGGAGGGCGACAAAACGTATCTTTAAGGCGGCAATGATTGCAATTATTTCTATCCACGCCCTCACGTGGAGGGCGACGGACGTCAAACTCCCGAAAGACAAGCCGCTGCCGATTTCTATCCACGCCCTCACGTGGAGGGCGACGGTGGCGCAGGTGGATACACCAAAACTGTAAAAATTTCTATCCACGCCCTCACGTGGAGGGCGACTTCTATAATGTTGGTAGGTTATGCGTTGGTTAGATTTCTATCCACGCCCTCACGTGGAGGGCGACAGGACGGCGAGGGGCACATCCTCAACGCGGCGGGTATTTCTATCCACGCCCTCACGTGGAGGGCGACTTTAGCGCGAGTGTGGAGACTGAGCGTAGTGGGGATTTCTATCCACGCCCTCACGTGGAGGGCGACGCAGTATTATGTAACTGTCTCCAACAGCGGCTATATTTCTATCCACGCCCTCACGTGGAGGGCGACGCAGGGTGGAGGGCAAAGCCCATATCCGCCCAGCTATTTCTATCCACGCCCTCACGTGGAGGGCGACCGGATGTACTTAATTGGGCTGGCACGTCTGAGGATATTTCTATCCACGCCCTCACGTGGAGGGCGACGCAGCTCGTCTAGGATCAAAAAGTTGCAGTTAAGGATTTCTATCCACGCCCTCACGTGGAGGGCGACTTGTCCGCTCAGATGCTTGCTATCACTGGACGCTGATTTCTATCCACGCCCTCACGTGGAGGGCGACATGGTATTTGATTGGTTTAGCTGGCAGCGCGACGGATTTCTATCCACGCCCTCACGTGGAGGGCGACTAGTAGATATAGGTTGGGATGAAGCGTATTGCCATTTCTATCCACGCCCTCACGTGGAGGGCGACGCAAATCCTACAAAGATTGCGAAGGATGTCCGAGATTTCTATCCACGCCCTCACGTGGAGGGCGACCGTTACTTGTGGTTCACGGACAATGTGGTTTAACAAATTTCTATCCACGCCCTCACGTGGAGGGCGACCAAAGACCGCTGTTTGGACATCACAGCGGAAAGAATTTCTATCCACGCCCTCACGTGGAGGGCGACGGAAAAGGAGATCACTGCAGCCATCAATCCCTGATTTCTATCCACGCCCTCACGTGGAGGGCGACTGGGAGAAATCAGAATACTACATTGATAGCGAAATTTCTATCCACGCCCTCACGTGGAGGGCGACGCTGGCGGGGCCGAAATACGACCCCACAGCAAAATTTCTATCCACGCCCTCACGTGGAGGGCGACCCCCATATATGAGGCGGCAGGCATGGAGCCGCAAATTTCTATCCACGCCCTCACGTGGAGGGCGACCGCTTTCGGGATGCCGTATCGCTTGTAGTTTTGATTTCTATCCACGCCCTCACGTGGAGGGCGACTTTTGCAACCATCTGCTGATCCCGGAGCCGAAAATTTCTATCCACGCCCTCACGTGGAGGGCGACATGACACAAGAGGTCAATGTGTTGGCAAAACTGATTTCTATCCACGCCCTCACGTGGAGGGCGACCTGGCGCAGAGCTCGCAGCCGTCTGATTACCCGGCATTTCTATCCACGCCCTCACGTGGAGGGCGACGTCCTCAAAATGAAAGCACAATCATTTGAGGTAATTTCTATCCACGCCCTCACGTGGAGGGCGACGGGGCTGGCCGTGTTTTTCATACATCGCCAGCATATTTCTATCCACGCCCTCACGTGGAGGGCGACTACCCACTATTATGTGGACATGGTGTTCTACAACAATTTCTATCCACGCCCTCACGTGGAGGGCGACAGCAAACATGCTGAAGTGCAGGCGTGCATTTCAGCAGCTTATCTAAAGTGTAGCACACGCAAAGCGGCGGCGTCAAGCAGGCGCGCCGGTTTAGGGGGCAGGGTTGTACTTTTTCACCAACTTTCCCGCCTTGTTTTGGGGAGAGCGCGGTGCGAACCCCGCGGGGAAGGAATGTGCGATCGCGGTTCGCACCGGCGTTCCGCAATTTTGAAAGTTCACAGCAGCAGGATGTCATCCTGGCTCCACTGAGGGGCCAGGCCGATGTGTTCCACCTTGCTTTTATAGTGGTTGCCCAGCTGATAAAAGCGCAGGCTGTCCGTCTGAGGATCGATCAGCGCAGTGAGCTTTGCCTTGAATGCGGCGTACTGCGCAGCGTCCAGCATACATTCGAACACCGAGTTTTGGACCCGTTGCCCATAATCGACGCAGGCTTTTGCCACCTTGCGCAGACGCTTGCGCCCGGCGGCGGTTTCGGTGTTGACATCATAGGTGACAAGTACCAGCATACAGTTTCTTCCTTTATATATTACTTCCAGAAAAAGGGCGGATACCGCTCCATGTCGCCGCGGAGCGTCCGCGCCAGCAGCAGCGCCTGCACAGCGGGAACCAGTCCCCACGCAATTTTCTCTCCCAAAAAGGGATGCTGGATGGTCTGCTGCTTGCGCTGCTGCCAGGCTTTTAAAAAGGCGCGGCGACCCTCGTCGGTCAGGAGGACAGCGCCGTTTTCCTGCTTTTGAAAATGCTTGCCGGTGATCATCTTCTGGTTGACGCAGGTGAGGACAAAGCGGTCGGCGTAAACTGCGCGCAATTCCTCCATCATATCCAGTGCGAGGCTGGCGCGCCCGGGGCGGGGACGGTGCAGAAAGCCCACATACGGGTCCAGACCCACCCCTTCCAGCGCGGCGGCGCAGTCCCGCGCCAGCAAAGTGTAGGAAAAGGAGAGCAGGGCGTTGATGGGGTCGAGCGGTGGACGGCGGTTGCGCCCGGCAAAGGCGAAGGTGTCGTGCTGCTGCAGAATCAGGCTGTCGAAGCCGTCAAAGTACTGCTGCGCAGCTGCACCCTCCAGACCGCGCAGCTCTTCCAGGGAGACTGCGTTCTCGATGTTTGGCAGGGCAGCGGCAAGGTTCTGGGAGAGGGATTTTAGCTTCTCCACGGGGACGCGCTGGGGATGGTCGCGGGTTGCCCGCTCCAATACCCAGCGAGCGTTGTAGACCTTGCCGAGCAAAAATCCTTTGGCGTACCGGCAGCTGGCAAAGGGATCGTCCGCCGCGCGGTACTGCTGCTGGCGAAGCAGGACATTCCCCTGCGTTTTGCCCACGACACGGGCCAGAAACTTCCCCTGCGGAGAGAAGAAGGCCAGATCGACGCCGCGCTCCGAGCAGGCCCCCATCAGGGCAGGGGAGGCGCCGGGATAGGAGAAGCAGAGGATGCTTTCTAAAGTGTGCAGAGGGAAGCGGCCAACCTCCTTCTTCTCCTGGCTGATGACGACATTTTCTCCGTCCAACGACAGATAGCTGTCCTCGGTGAGCACAAACAGGGTGTTGAGCAGCCTTCTCAATTTGCTTCACCTTCCTTTGCAGTTTCCTCCAGGTGTGTTCGGACATATTCCTGCGCATCCACGCGGCGATATAGAGCGGGCAGACAGAGTTCCTTGAGGGAGCAGGCGTTGCAGTGCTTGCCGGGTTTGACCTTTGGCGTGTAGCCGCGCACAAAGTAATCGTTCATTTCCGCGGCCATCTTGAGCGTTTTCTGCCTAAGCTCCGGCGTCAGCTCCACCAGTTCACGGCGGTGGGTCTCGGCGTAAAAAAGAGCGCCGCGGGGAATCTCGCAGACCAGCATCTCCTCCAACGCCATCGCCTGCGCACAGAGCTGCAGGCGGTCGGCGTCGTTCTCCTTCGGTGTGCCGTGTTTATACTCCACCGGCATGGGGAGCCAGCGGCCCTCCTGCCCCTGTAGCGGGACACCATCCGGGTCGGCGCGGAACTCCACCACATCGCAGGCCCCGGTCAGGCGCAGCCGGTGACTGATTACCCGCATGCCGCGCACCGTCAGCAGGTCGCCCCGCTTTTCCCGAAAAGAATCATCGTGGCATCTTTCGTGCAGCAGCTGCCCTTCGACGGTGCGCAGGTTTTCGGCCCACTGCTGTTCGAGATAAATCAGCGCCCACTGCCGCCGGCAAAAGCAGAAGTGCTGGATGCCGGACATCAGCAGGTAGTCGTCTGCATCCATCAGGACAACCTCTCACAGCTGACCCCGGCGGGCAGGATGTCGTCCAGCCAGACGCGGTAGTCGCTGTATTTGCGCGGGGCAGTGACGCCCTCCACCCGCTCGACATGAATGGTGTCGAACAGCTTGTGTGCGGGGGCGTTGCCGAGCTCGCTGTCGTGCTTGAAAACGATCAGCTCCCGCACTGCCATCTGGCCACGGGCTGCGCTGTGGTCATGCTCGAACATGTTGAGGATGGCCTGCCACAGCAGCTGAAGATCCTCCTCCGAGAAGCCGGTGACCCGGCGGGCAAGGTTTGCGGAGACAAAGCCTTCCGCGCGGTAGAGGGCATAGGGGACGATGTACTTGTGGCCCATCTCGGTACCTTTTTTCTCCGCGTCGGCCTCGGTGGTGATGGCCACGCGGGTGATGGTGATTTCCTGCGGCAGGATGGGGTCGATGCTGCGGGCAAAGCTCAGCTGTACCGGCCCGCGCACCTGTCCGCAGTTGAGCGCGCCCTTGACAAAGGTGGTCATCACCGCGCCGAAGGTGCGGATGTCAAAAAAGTTCTGGCACATAAAGTCCCGAATTTTCCGATCAAGCTCGGGGTCGTCCTTTTTG